>Ga0163149_10002145_pt1 | contig 24308 bp, 29 predicted proteins | sample OliLakLV19MP5G1_FD_148604 | JGI IMG/M metagenome (GOLD analysis project Ga0163149, IMG submission 148604) | Freshwater microbial mat bacterial communities from Lake Vanda, McMurdo Dry Valleys, Antarctica - Oligotrophic Lake LV.19.MP5.G1 | ecosystem: Environmental > Aquatic > Freshwater > Lake >... | reverse complement strand
ATGCAAAAATACTCCTCGAGATAAAACAGACAAAAATATTTCCGCAAAAATTAAAATCTAAAAAAAAATACGGTTACATTTGTTAAAATCAATTAATAGAACCTCCCTATACTATCACCCATGTTGGTTAAATACATAGTGTTCCCATAATTTGAACCTCCTGAATACACATCTTTTACTAATACGGTTCCTCCGGAAGTTCCATCGCTTTTCCATAACTCGGTATCAATTCCCTGGAAAAACAACGTGTCATTTAACTCGGTAAAATAACTGGTGCTGGAAACAACACCCGCGGCCACCAATACGGTACCCGCTGTTGTGCCATTACTTTTCCATAGATCAGAACCTACAGCGAAGAATAAGGTGCCATTAACGTTAATAAGGTCTTCCGGAGATGAGCTGCTTGAACCCGCATTAATATCCAGTACCATAACAGTACCAGCGCTTGTTCCGTCACTTTTCCATAATTCTTTTCCGTTGGTGCCGTCATCTGCTGCAAAAAATAAAGTATCATTAAAATCAGCTAGATAGCTTGGATTTGAACTTGCAGTACCGGGCTTTATATCTGGGCAAGAGCTTTGAGGAAAATATTCAAGGCGACAAAAAAAGTTTCACCATCCAATACATTGATTGGGAAAACATTTATAATAACGTATTCCACGTTACTGATGAATATACAGTAGATGGCATCAATGAACCCCGCAGGTCGGATTTAGTATTGTTTATAAATGGAATTCCATTTATTGTGATAGAGAATAAGCGTAGGGATAAGAATTTTTCCATTGATGAATGTCTTTCACAATTTACACGAAATCAAAATAAGGAAATTGGCATCCCCAAGTTGTTTCATTATGCACAAATGCTTGTGGCAATTCAACCAAACGAAGTAAAATATGCTACCATTAAAAACATTCATGAATTTTTCTACCGAAGAACGCAGTTACAACCTTAAAACAAATACAGAGTTCAAAAAATTTGATGACAAAGAAGTGGAAAAAGAAGTTTATGCGTTAACATTAGACGAATTGATGAAAATATATAATTATCATTTTACAAATGATGCTTATTCACAGGTAAGGGATGTGTTTTGTTTCTTATGTTTTACCGGATTACGTTTTTCCGATGCAGAAAAATTAAAAAGAGAAGATATAAAAAATGATAGTATTCATTTACTAATAAGGAAGACAAAAACTCCTATGGTTATTCCTTTAAACAGTTATGCTCAAAAAATTCTTAAAAAATACGAGAATGAACCTAAGCCATTACCGATTATTAGCAATCAAAAGACAAACGAACATTTGTACGAGATGGGAAAACTATTGAAAATAAATGTGCCCGTTAAAAGAACAATTTTCAAAGGAGCGGAAGTAATAGAAACCTATGTACCTAAATGTGAAGTTTTAACAACACATCTCGGTAGGAAAACATTTATTACTAACTCCCTTATTCTTGGTATGAGCGAAAGAGCAGTAAAAGAATTTAGCGGGCATAAAAAGGATGTGAATTTTCGTAAGTATGTGAGTTTTGCAGATACCTTTAAAGACAAAGTAATGAATACTGTTTGGAACGAGAAAAGCATTAAAAAGGCTCAAAAATAAATATGTACTCCTTTGCGACATATCCCAAATATGTGTACCATTTTTTGTATTTTTGCGACATATTATAAAAATCATTAAATGACTGACTTTAGCAAACCGTATAATCATTTGCCCCTACTGCCTCCAAAAGCAGATGTTGAAACCAAGCAAATATTGCAGAAGGCCATTAAAGCTAACAAAGCTTTAGCCGAGCTGAAAGCCTTTGCCCATATTATTCCCAATCAGAGCATTTTGATAAACAGTTTAACCCTGAAAGAAGCAAAGGACAGCTCAGAAATTGAAAATATAATTACGACACACGATGAACTTTTTAAAGCATTTTCAATTAATACGAGCAGTAATATCTCTCCTGCTACTAAAGAGGTTTTAAATTATCAGGAGGCTCTTTGGTTAGGATACGAACAATTGAAAAAAAGAAAGTTCATTAACATCAATGCCATTATTAAAATTCAGGAACTTATTGTTGAGAACAAGGCGGGCATAAGAAAACAGCCTGGGACTGTTTTGAAAAATGACCGGACAGGAGAAATAATCTATACCCCGCCAACCGGCATTGATGTTATCAATAATATTCTTAAAAATTTAGAGGAATATATTAATAATGATAAGGATAGTATTGACCCTTTGGTGCGTATGGCTATTATTCATTACCAGTTTGAATCCATTCACCCTTTTTATGATGGAAACGGAAGAACAGGACGGATATTAAATGTACTCTATCTAATTTTGGCAGAACTGTTGGAATTGCCCATACTTTATCTGAGTACTTATATCATCAAGCATAAAGCAGCCTATTATAGTCTGTTACAGGAAGTGCGAACAAAAAATAACTGGCATGGGTGGATTATATATATGCTTGATTGTGTTGAGGAAACGGCAAAGGATACAACCAATAAAATAAAGCAGATAAAAAAATTATTTGATGAAACTGCTGAAAAGGTAAAAAAGGAATTGCCCAAACTATATACAAAAGAATTAGTCGAAGTGATTTTTCACCAACCTTATTGTAAAATCAATCACCTGGTAGATAATAATATTGTTGCGCGTCAGGCAGCCGGAAGGTATCTAAATCAATTAGAGGAAATAGGACTCTTAAAAAGTAAGAAAGTAGGGCGTGATGTGATTTACATTAACAGCAAATTATTCGATTTATTGAGAAAGGAATAATTAGGTACAATGGACAAGGAATTATTAAAAAAATTTATAACAGAAACCAAGATACAGTCCTATCTGAATGAGTTAGTATCCATTTCCCGCATTTCTGCCCTTAGATTTATGGTGATGATGTCAAAACAGCTCTCGCAAATGCAGCACACTGCTTCTGATGACAAAGATTTCAAATTAAACAAGAGCCATTTTATTGATTCAATAGAGGGGCCGATAAATGCCGGGTATAAGCTCACTATACCGGAAAGCATGGAGGAAAAATTCAGCAATATCATTGGGAAGATGTTTAGAAAAATGTATCTCAATGCAGAAAGCAACGAAGGATTGACTGCCTGCAAGAAGGCGAAAATCGGGAATTTCATGGTGGATATTAGAAAAAAAATTGCCAGATTTCGTCCGAGCGGTAAAAGCTGAAGGTGCCGATGCAATCATATTACATCAAGATGCTTTTGCAGCAGATTATCAAGACGAAGAATATATCCTTTTAGGAAAAGCAATTAAGTACGCAGGTATTTATAAAAAGGGAATCCAAATCACGGGAAGAAATCGGGAATCCTTAAAAGAGAAATAAATCTACATTTTATTCATCGACATTCTTGGGGGGGGTAACCACGAATAAACGCTTCTGCCGATAGCGGATTTTTACCATACAAATAATCCAAACACCTATCTGCGGAAAAGAATATTCCTTGTGCTCCAATAGCCATGTTTAAGGCTGTTGAATAAACAACATCATAACTAATGCCAATAGTACAGCATTTATTGGAATGACTAAACGAGAAAGAATGCTTACTCATGCACAAGCAAACCAATATTTACTTTCAAGTTAACTATCCCGGAAGATTTTAAGAAGGAATTGACGGATATACTTTGATCCGAAAAATACTGTGGCTGAAAATGTGTGAATAATGTAATTTATTTCCAAAACTCTGTAATGCAATGGACATTAAGAGTCATCAGTTTTGTTGCGTGAACAAAAACAATTCTCTTTTATCTATTATAAATAGGCGCTCAACGAATATTAGTTACGTAAAGATAACTGCGAACTACTTTAGATAGAATTTGAAATCTGTAACCTGATTATAGTCAGCTATAATTCTGATTATGGTCAGGAGTTTTATATTTTGATATACACATATTTGCATATGTAAATACTTATGAATGATAAAGACAAACAAATCCATCAAAAAAGCTGCCGAAATTATTCGGGCATTAGGTCATCCTGCACGAATAGAGATTCTCATTTTACTTCAAAAAAACCAAGAAAGGAAAAAGACGGTTAGTCAGATTCATGATGAACTTGGGTTAACGCAGCCTGAGACATCGAGGCATTTATCGATATTAAAAAACACCTCTGTATTGCATTGTGAAAAGGAGGGATCTAATTCCTATTATTTTATCAATGAAGAACATTCTTTTATTCATTGCATAGCAAATTGCATGAGTAAATATGAGGATAACAATAGTTTAGTAAAATGAAAAAAAGAAATAAAATATCAATTACCAAAGCATCGGGCGAATCCGTGCCTTTCTCAGCGGACAAGCTCAAACGTTCATTGGAAAGAGCCGGAGCAAACGAAGATGAAATAGATAGAATTATAGAAGAAATAAGCAGTAAGCTCTATGAAGGAATATCGACTAAGAAAATATATAGAATTGCTTTTAACCTACTTAAGGAAAGTTCCCGTCACCTGGCCGCAAAGTATCACCTTAAACAGGCTATTATGGAGCTGGGGCCGTCAGGATACCCCTTTGAAAAATACGTTGGAGAAATTTTACGCTATCAGGGATATAAAACTACAGTAGGAGAAATTGTACAAGGGAAATGCGTGAACCATGAAATAGACGTAATTGCAGAATTAGATCACCAGCATTTTATGATTGAATGCAAATACCACAATCAGCCAGGAACATTTTCTGATGTTAAAACTCCTCTTTACATACAAGCAAGATTTAAAGATGTAGAAGCACAATGGTTAAAACTACCCGGTCATGGAACTAAATTCCATCAAGGATGGGTGGTTACTAATACAAGATTTTCAACCGATGCCATACAGTATGGAAATTGTGCAGGATTGAAGCTCTTAGGTTGGGATTACCCGTTAAAAGATAGTTTGAAAGAGCTGATTGACACACTCGGACTTTATCCCATTACATGTCTTACAACACTTACTAAAACGGAAAAACAAAGCTTGCTGAACAGGAAGATTGTGCTTTGTAAAGAGATCTGCGATAATGAACAATACTTAGTTCAGGCGGGTGTAAATCCAACGAGAATTAAAAGTGTTTTAGAAGAAGCCACTCAGTTATGCAAACATTTAATTGAAAATGGAAAGCGATAAGAAAACGATAAACTATTATTCCATTAATGGAGACCAGGTTACAAAGCAAATGCAGAGTAATCTCTCAACCGGGCTTTCTGATGAAGAAGCAGAATTGCGTTTGAAAAAATACGGAGAGAATAAAATCACTGAATCAAAAAAGCGAAGCCCGATACTTATTTTTCTTTCACAATTCAAAAGCCCGATTGTTTACCTACTTTTTTTTGCAACAGCACTTTCCTTTTATTTCAAGGAATGGTTAGACGGGTTTGCTATTCTTGTTGTAATTCTGATAAATGCAGTAATTGGATTTTATATGGAATTTCAGGCAGAGCGGTCGATGGATGCTTTAAAAAAGCTAACGGCTATTCCCGCTAAAATTCTTCGCAAAGGAACTCTTTTAGAATATGATTCATTTTCAGCAATTACCACTGCTCTGATAATTCAAATTGCTAAAACTTTAAAACTAATTAAACAATAATATGAAAATACATTTTTTAGGAGCAGCCGGAACTGTTACAGGGTCGAAATACCTTATTGAAACGCAGGATAAAAACATTTTAGTGGATTGCGGATTATTTCAGGGGTTAAAAAAATTGCGTTTATTAAACTGGGAGAGCATCCCTTTTAATGTTGCAAAAATTGATATGGTTTTGCTTACGCATGGCCATCTTGACCATGTTGGCTATCTGCCGAGGTTAGTTAGCGAAGGATTTTCAGGAGAGATATGGGGAACAGAGCCTACACTTGAAATAGCAAAAGTGATTTTAGAAGATAGTGCAAGAATTCAGGAAGAAGATGCAGAGAGGGCTAATGCAGAAGGATTTTCCAAACACAAGCCGGCCAAACCTTTGTATGATACTAAGGATGTAAAAAAAACGCTGCCACTTTTTCGTCCGCAACAACTTGATAAATGGATTAAAATTGACAAAGAAATATTCTGTCGTTTTAAATACAATAGCCATATCATCGGGGCAACATTTATAGAATTAAAAATTAAGAACAAGATCATCGTTTTCTCAGGAGATATTGGAAGAAGCAACGATTTATTAATGCACCCTCCTCAAAAACCGGAAGAGGCAGATATACTTTTTATTGAATCAACTTATGGAGATCGTCTTCATCCGGAGCATTCAGAAGAGAACCTGATAGAGATAATCAATACAGCCGCTAAAAAGCAAGGCACTATTATCATTCCCGGTTTTGCAGTTGAGCGTATTCAAATGTTAATGTATTTGTTGTGGAAACTGAGAAAAAAAGGTGCTATTCCAAACCTTCCAATATATATGGATAGTCCAATGGGAACAAGTGTACTGGATATTTTTAAGCGTTACCCATCCTGGCATAAACTTCCTATGGATGAGTGTAAGGAAATGTTAAATGATATAAAGCAAATTCTAACCATACAGGAAACCTATAAGTTGGCTGCATCCGGGATTCCTAAAATCATTATTGCAGCAAGTGGCATGGCTTCCGGTGGTCGGGTGCTTACTTATTTTGTGCAATACCTTGGTCAGCCTTCCGCAACTGTCTTGCTGGTTGGATATCAGGCGGAGGGAACGAGAGGGCGGGCTTTGCTGGAAGGAGCAAAAGAAGTAAAACTTTATGGGAAAATTTTTCCGGTAAAAGCTAAAATTGAAAATGCAGAAGGACTTTCTGCACACACTGATCAGAAAGGATTAATTGATTGGATGAGCGGAATAAAGCAAAAACCGAAACATGTTTTTATTGTTCATGGAGAGGCGAAATCTGCCATTGCTTTAAGTGCCAAGATCAAAGATGTATATGGATGGGATTGTGAAATTCCTTCTTTGAATGAAATAGTCGAAATTAAATAACAATGAATAAAATCACCTGGACATATACGCTTTTAACTTACCTAATCACATGGTCAATTACCTTAACAAGTTATTTCCTTTATAAAGCAGGTACATTGACATATAACCAGCTTAACCTCATATACAATTTTGGAGCATTGGGGCCTTTTGTCGGAGCTATAATTAGTGCTCGCTTATTTTATGGAATCGAAGGAGTAAAAAAACTTTTCTCAACCTTTGATTTTAAAAAATTAAACAAAAAGTCGTTAACACTTTCGTTCAGCCCTCTGCTCTTGTTTGCTTTCGGGTTATTACTTTATCCTTTGTTCACTGGACATTGGTATTCTTTTGAAGATACACAAAACCAATTTCACCTTACCACAACAATTACTTATGTAAATTGGATTCTCCCCTTCATTACATATTCCATATTTGAAGAATTCGGTTGGAGAGGATTTTTGCTTCCTCACCTTCAGGACAAATATTCTGCAATGCGTTCTACTATAATTTTAACTGTAATATGGGCTTGCTGGCACTTGCCTTTTTTTCTTTGGAGATTTCAATTTTCGCCATTAATTACCATTGGATTCTTCTTTGCCATTTTTATTGGGGCGATTATAATTACTTCCACATTTAATCTGAGCAAGGGCAGCATTGTGGCAGTTATACTCTTTCATTTTACAAACAATATAGCGTCTGCATTAGACAAGGAATATATTGTAGTTGTCGTGAGTACCTGTTTTGTTTTTATCGCTGTTTATTTAATTAAAACTTACAAACCTGAAAACTTGGCTGATATACCAAGAGTGAGGAATTTTTATAAAATGGAAACTCAATGAATAGTCATAGCTCACATACATTAAGAGTAAAGGATCTTGGAATAGATACCTATCGGGAAAATATCATTTTCATGAGAGCCGATTGCCATGTTTGTATAGCAGAAGGTTTTAAAGCGCTCACAAGAGTAATAGTTCATACAAGCAGCAATAGGATTATCGCTACACTCAATGTTGTTCACTCAGATATAATCGGTAACGGTGAAATTGGGCTATCCATTGAAGCAATGAAGCGTTTAGGAGTAAAGGATGGTGACATGATTTTTGTTACTCATTTACACCCTATTGAATCATTGAGTAAAGTAAGAGCCAAAATGTATGGAAAAGAACTTGACGAGACTTCTTATAATGAAATAATTAAAGATGTAGTAGCGGGTCATTATTCCAATATCGAAATAGCGGCATTTGTTTCTGTTTGTGCTGGGGATAACCTAACCGTAAATGAAATGATTTCGCTTACTAAAGCCATGATTGCAACGGGTAAAATTATGCGATGGAAAAAGGAAATAATCCTCGATAAACATTGTGTTGGTGGGCTCCCCGGAAATCGTACCACTCCAATTGTAGTGAGTATTGTGGCAGCTGCCGGATTAACTATTCCTAAAACATCATCAAGAGCGATTACTTCCCCCGCAGGAACAGCGGATACTATGGAAACAATGACTACCGTAAATCTGTCAATTGAAAAGATACAACAAGTAGTGGAAAAAGAAGGTGGGTGTATAGCCTGGGGAGGAGCGGTTAAACTAAGTCCAGCCGATGATTTATTAATCGCGGTTGAAAAGGCACTTGAAATTGATGGTGAAGGACAAATGATTGCTTCGGTACTTTCCAAGAAAGCCGCTGCCGGATCAACCCATGTAGTTATTGATATTCCTGTTGGGCCAACCGCTAAGGTTCGCTCGCAGGAAGAAGCCCTTAAGCTTCAATATTATTTCAATGCCGTAAGTGAAGCTATTGGTATTCATACAGTAGTTATTATTACTGATGGTACTCAGCCTGTTGGAAAAGGTATTGGACCAGCATTGGAAGCTTTGGATGTTTTGGCTGTTCTTCAAAATAAAACCGACGCTCCAACTGATTTAAAAGAACGAGCCATCACCCTTTCAGCAGCCCTGCTTAAATTGTCAGGACAATATGCATCAGGAACAGAATTAACTATTGCAAGAACAATTCTTGAAAATGGAGAAGCGTATAAAAAATTTATGGCCATATGTGAAGCACAGGGTGACTTCAAGGAGCCCTCACTTGCAAAGCATCGCTTTGATGTATTGGCTGAAAAAGAAGGTATAGTCAAATCGATTGATAATAGAAAGTTAGCCCGTATTGCTAAACTTGCAGGTGCTCCTAAAGTTCCATCAGCAGGTGTTCTATACAATGCGCCTCTTGGAAAACAAATACACAAGGGAGATGTGCTTTTCAGCATTTATGCGGAATCAAATGGCGAACTGGAATACGCTAAAGAGTATTTAAACAGCTTAAACGCATTAATAGAAATAAACTAATGAAACCAATTGTTTTTTCATTACCAGGAAACGAATCACTTGCCGAAAGTATTACTGCCGGAATAAAAGGAAAAGTGGGCAATTTTGAAATACGTCAATTCCCAGATGGGGAAACCTATGTAAGAGTATTGAGTGATGTAAAAGCAAAAAATATTTTTATTGTCTCCACACTTCATCAACCGGATGCTAAACTATTACCCCTTTTATTTCTTTGTAATTTATTGAGAGATTTAAAGGTAAAATCAATTTGTCTTGTTGCTCCGTATCTCGCTTATATGAGGCAAGACAAGCAATTTAATCCTGGTGAAGCAGTAACATCTCAATACTTTGCCCAACTTCTTTCATCCCTTGTTGATCGTCTTATCACCATTGATCCGCATTTGCACAGAAGAGTATCTATGAAAGAAATTTATTCAGTCCCTTGTGAAGTTTTACATGCAGCTGGATTAATTTCCGAGTGGATAAAAAGCAATATTCCTGATGCTATATTAATAGGGCCGGATAGTGAAAGTGAACAATGGGTATCAGAGGTAGCAAAAAGTGCAGGTGTGCCATTCATGGTGTTACAAAAAATTCGTCATGGAGATAGTGATGTAGAAGTGTCTGTTCCACAAGTTGAGAAATATAAAAACAATATACCCGTACTAGTAGATGATATTATTTCTACTGCTCGTACTATGATTGAAACAGTAATGCATCTTAAAAATGCAGGCATGAAACCTCCTGTTTGCATAGGAGTTCATGCAGTATTTTCGGGAAATGCTTTTAAAGAATTAACAAAATCAGGAGTTGGTAAAATTATTACTTGCAACACGATTCCTCATTCATCTAATGGGATTGACATTACTACATTGATTTGCAAAAACATTGATGGAATACACAACAAAATGGAACATAAACATTAATGACTATGTGGATTCTCCTATTTAAACTTTCTGCCGGAATCGGTTTGTTCCTGTTTGCCATGTATCTGCTGGAGGAATCGTTGAAAAATCTTTCAGGGAGAAATTTCAAGCTCTTTCTTCAACGCACTACCAAAAACCGAATAGGTGCAGTTACAGGCGGTGCGGTAGTAACAGGAGTACTTCAAAGCAGCTCGATGGTTTCACTGATGGTACTTGCATTTGTGGGTGCAGGAGTGTTCACCATGAAAAATGCAATGGCTATTATTCTCGGTGCCAACCTGGGCACTACACTGGATAGCTGGTTGGTTGCTACACTTGGCTTTAAAATGGATATAGAAGTGGTGGCTTACCCGGCTGTTTTCGTGGGAGGTTTGCTTCTTATTCTTTTTGGCAACCGAAAAACTATGAAATACATTGCCTATTTTCTTTTCGGCTTTGGGTTATTGTTCATTGGGCTTTCGTTTATGAAAATGGCTATGGAAGGTCAGGTTAAGGCGTTTGACTTTTCGAAATATGCCGAGATGTCAATGGTGGTTTTTCTGATTATCGGGTTTATTATCACTTCGCTTGTTCAGTCAAGCTCTGTAACTATGGCACTAACACTCAGCGCACTTCATGCAGGGGCTATCACTTTTCCGGCAGCAGCTGCCATTGTGCTCGGCTCTGAGACAGGTACTACCATTAAAATATTGGCTGGTTCTTTAGGAGGTAACGCTTCAAAAAAGCGGGTGGCACTTGGTAATTTATTTTTCAATATTTTTCTTACGGTATTAGCTTTCGCCTTGTTGAAACCGATTTTGCTTTTGATAACTGATATTTTCGGAATCATAGACCCGCTCATTGGCTTGGTTACCTTTTCAACCCTGATTAATTTGGTCAGCATTATTATCTTTCTTCCCTTCCTTGAACCATTCGCGAAGTTCCTCGAAAAGTTTTTTAAAGATACGGATGGTTCCGCTGCTGCTTTTATTGGTAATGCCGATACTAATGAGCCCGAAACAGCTTTGGATCTATTTAAAAGGGAAACAGAATATTTTATTCATAACTCCATGCTTTACAATCTTGCTTTGTTTGATATCGATACAAAGCCACTTTGTGAACATCCTGTTTTTAAAACCATCAATGAGAAAAGAAAATATTTTTCAAAAACAATGGAAGAAAAATATGAATTTTTGAAACAATTGCAGGGCGAGTTGCAATCGTTCTCTTTATCTCTACGAACAAAAGTGAAGGTTGAACAGAACCCTATACTCAGCCAATTGATTTCGGCAGTGCGCAGCTCCATGCATGCTATAAAAAGCATGAAGGATATAGGAAACAATATCGCCAACCTCAGACGTTCATCTACTGATATTAAGTTCAATTTGTTTACACAACAAAAAGGCGAAACTGAAGAATTATACCGACAATTAAATGCACTTATGGAACGGAAAACAAAGCCTGATTTTGAAAAGCTCCAAAGCATTTTTACCACCATACAGGATAACTATAGTTCCGCTCTTAATAATTTTTACAAAGAAGCACAAGGTGGAAATATTGAACATCTGGATATTACAACAGTCATAAATTTTAACCGTGAGCTTTTTACTTCGCATAAAGCCATTCTTATATCAGTAAAAGATTTTTTATTGGAAGAAAAAGAAGCAGAAGGTTTTAATGAAGTACCAGTATATAAAACTTAATGCACCAAATAAATGAGAAGCATAATCATATTCAACTTAAAAAAATATAAATGACATCCAGAAAAGATTATATACGTTTTGTTATTGTAATAATTATTGCTCATACAATAGCATACCTGTTTGCAGGCGGAATATCATATCAATTTATTACTAAAGAATTTTGGGAAGAGCCAAATTCTTTATTATCAGCATATCTAAGGACGCCTGTTAATGTTGAATTGTGGAATTATGCAATGATATGGCAAATTCCAGGACAACTATTAAGATCATTGTTAATAGGACTGGTTCTATTACCAATACATAGTTCATTAAAAGAATGGTTAGTCTTCAAAAAATTTCTGTTTTTTAGTGGATTATTATTTGTATTAACACATCTATCTTCTGCTGTACCATCACCAGCAAATATTGAAGGTTTAGTGTATATGAGACCTGAGTTTATACAATTAGGATTTATCAAAATGCAACCTGAAATGATTTTATATAGCATTATTGCCGGACTAATATTCGCTAAGTATGCCTATAAGAAAGAAGTAAAGTAGAAATTATAAAACACTATACCTACAAAAGGATAATACATCTAATCGACAACATTTATTTTAATTCCGGTGCTATGATAGAAAGAATGGAAATAGTTTAAAGTAGAAATTAATTAATAAGAAAAACGTAAAATGATCTAATATGAAAGTAGCAGTATATAGTACGCACAAATTTGAAAGAAATTACCTGGAGACCGTGTTTAGTGGAAAACATGATGTAAAATACATTGGTAGTTCTCTTTCAATTGATACTGCACCACTTGCTCATGGCTATGAGGCTGTTTCTATATTCGTGAGCGATGACGCTTCTTCTCAGGTGCTTCAAATCCTGGGTAAAGCGGGTGTCAAATTTCTTGCCCTTCGTTCAGCAGGTTATAATCATGTGGATCTTGCAGAAGCTAAAAAGCTCAATATAAAAGTTGCCCGTGTGCCCGACTACTCTCCATTTGCTGTCGCAGAACATGCAGTTGCCCTTATGCTTGCACTAAACCGTAAACTCATACGTGTTCACAATAGAGTAATGGAGCAGAATTTTTCGCTTGACGGATTAGTTGGATTTGATATGCACGGTAAAACAGTTGGGATTATAGGCACAGGAAAGATTGGAAGTGTAGTCGCTAAAATAATGAACGGGGTTGGTTGCCGCATTCTTGCTAATGATAAAATTGAGAATGAAGAATTAAAAATTAAGTATGATGTAGTTTATACAGATTGCGAAACCTTATGTAGGGAATCGGATATCATAACGCTTCAGGCTCCCTTGACAGCAGAGACGAGGTATTTGATTGACACAAACTGCATCTCAAAAATGAAAAGAGGTGTTATGCTAATTAATACAAGCAGGGGTGCATTGATCAATACAAAGGTGGTAATAGAAGCACTTAAAACAGGGCAAATCGGGTATTTAGGATTGGACGTTTATGAAGAGGAAAGCGGCTTGTTCTTCGAAGATCGGTCAGAAGAAATATTAAAGGATGACGTAATAGCGAGACTAATGACATTCAATAATGTTCTGATAACAAGTCATCAGGCATTTTTAACGGATACAGCTTTGAAAAATATTGCAGAAACAACGATTTACAATTTAGATTGCTTTGAAAAAAATATTCTATCTAAAAATAATTTATAAATGAAAAAGAGACACAATAATAAACTGCATTTTTTTGAAAGAATAGCTCAAAAGGCAACATATTTTACGGGAACGACAATGGCTTTTATTATAGCTGTATCCGTTATTTTTACATGGGTTACTACAGGGCCCATTTTTGATTTTTCCGATACCTGGCAACTTGTTGTTAATACGGGCACAACCATCATCACCTTTCTTATGGTTTTCTTGATTCAACGAACTCAAAATAAAGATTCCCGTGCAATACACTTAAAACTGAATGAATTGATTGCTTCATTAAAAGGGCCAAGCAACCGTTTAGTTGATATTGAAGATTTAACCGAAGATGAACTTGAAGTTCTTCATAAATACTATAAACAGCTTGGTATTATGGCGAAAAAGGAAACAGATTTATCCGTTTCTCATTCCATAGAAGAAGCCCATGAATTACATAAAGAAAAAACATAGGCAAATGAGAAACAAATGAAAGGACAAAATGAACTTAAATATGATGATATACTAATGGATGCAATCAATAAACACAAACAAGAAGACATAAGCGTTACACCAAAACAGTCATTGCTTAAACTGGGTGAGATAAGCATCTTATTGGATTCTTATGATGATATTTTTTCCGACTTTGACCCTAATCACTATTCAGAAAGAACACTGTCTGATGATTTCATTGTCCAGTCTAAAAAAATATCCCGGAATAAAAGCGGGAAAAGTATGTCGTTAAAGCTTCTTTTGCCAGCAATTAAACGCAATGAACAAGAAGAAAAAGTAATTATTAAAAGGTTGCATTCCTATTTTAAAAGCGTTCATCAGCAGTTGGCTAATGATGTGAGAAAAACAAATAAAAGAGGCTCAATTTTAATATTGATCGGAATTGTTGTAATGCTGGCAGCAAGCTATATTTCATTTATGAAAACAGAAAAATTTCATATACATTTTTTACTTGTTTTATTTGAACCCGCAGGTTGGTTTCTTTTATGGGCAGGGCTTGATCATTTGGTATATTCCTCAAAGGAAACAAAAAAGGATCTTGACTTTTATTCAAACATGACTAAATCTGAAATTAAATTTTTTACCTATTAAAATTGAAATTCTCCTGACCATGAGTATATCGGAAAGACAAAAAATAAAAAAAATTGCTGTGATGACATCAGGAGGAGATGCACCGGGTCTTAATGCTTGCATAAGAGCTGTGGTAAGAACGGCAATTTATAATCAATTAGAAATTGTTGGGATTCAGCATGGCTTTGAAGGTTTAATTTCCGGGGATTTTATTCCAATGAATGCAAGTAGTGTTAGCAATATTATCCAGTTAGGTGGAACAATACTTAAATCCTCCCGTAGCGAACAGTTTAAAACCAAAGAAGGAAGATCAATAGCGCATGAAAAAATTAAGAAGGAAGGTTTAGATGCCATTGTGTTAATTGGCGGAGACGGATCCTTTGAAGGAGCAAAAGTATTTACCAAAGAACATGATATCCCTTTCATCGGTATTCCAAAAACAATTGACAATGACATCTCAGATACAGATGTGTGCATTGGTTATGACACAGCGCTTAATACGGCTTTGCAGGCGATAGACAAAATAAGAGACACGGCCCAATCTCACGAACGCATTTTTATTATAGAAGTAATGGGGAGGGATTCAGGGTACATAGCTTATGGAGCTGGCCTTGCCGGAGGTGCTGAAGCAATTCTCGTTCCTGAAACAAAAGCAGATTACAGCAATCTTGAGCAGGTTCTTAAAAAAGGATGGGATAGAAAAAAATCATCATTGATAATCGTAGTAGCTGAAGGAGATGAAAGTGGTGGCGGTTCTAAAGTTGCGGAAACAGTAAAAAAGTATATGCCTTCTCATTACGTTGGAGTTTGTATTCTTGGGCACATACAAAGAGGAGGTAGCCCGTCTGCCGCAGACCGCATATTAGCCTCAAACTTAGGATATGCAGCCATTGAAGGGTTACTTGAAGGTAAGAGTAATGTGATGGTCGGGATGCAGAAGAATGATATTTGTTTTACGCCATTAAAGCATATCAAAAAGCATCACTTGGATATCAATCAGAATTTATTAAACATACTAACCACCTTAACAAATTAATATTTAAGCGTAGCAGGTATTAATTTAAAGTAAACAAATGAAAAAAATAAAACTTGAAAATATTAATACTAAGGCTCCTGCAAAAACAGACAAGGCAGTATGTAAACTTGAATTTGATAAACTTCAAAAAAGATTTTTTGACATACAACATTTACTTTACGCTTCCGATACATATAGTTTATTGATCGTATTTCAGGGCATTGACACTTCCGGAAAGGATAGTACCATCCGTCACGTATTTTCTTGTGTCAATCCGCTTGGGGTTCATGCTACATCTTTCAAAGTTCCAAATGATGAAGAACTTGAACATGATTATATGTGGCGGATTTTTCAAAAACTTCCTGAAAAGGGAAGAATACAGATTTTCAATCGCTCGTATTATGAAGACATATTGGTTCCAACAATTCAAAAAACACTTCCTTCGCAGCTCATTGAAAAACGCTATGATTTTATTAATGCTTTTGAACATCATTTACTGGATAACAACACCCTTATTCTCAAATTCTTTTTACATATAAGCGAGGATGAGCAGAAAAAAAGAATACAAGAAAGACTTCAAGACCCCGAAAAAAGATGGAAATATTCCAATGAAGATATGCAATCTTCAAAAAAATGGAATGACTATACACAGGTGTATGAACAGATATTAAACCGTTGCAGTTCTGGTATCCCTTGGGTAATAGTTCCTGCTGATAATAAATGGTATAGAAATTATATAGTACTATCCACAATAGTTAACCACCTGAAAAAATTGAATTTAAATTTTCCAACAAAAAATAAATGATAAACTATTGCATCACATGGGCACTTAAAAATCGGATCATCGTTCTGCTGATTGCAGCTGGAATTACGGCTTATGGTATCTATTCGGTCAAGAATACTCCTGTTGATGCCATTCCCGACCTTTCCGAAAATCAAGTCATCATTTTTACTGAATGGATGGGCAGAAATCCACAAATCATCGAAGACCAGATTACCTATCCACCTTGACTGGATTAAGACCGTCCCTTATGAGTTCGATAAATCCTTTGGACGGAATGATCTTCTAGAGTTGCTATATAGAAACAGTAGTAATCTTTTCTCGTCAAACATTTTGGACACCATGCAAATGGTTAAGCCTTATTAAAACATGATAGCAAGGATAAGGCATTCTAATACAACAGAGAGAATTAATGGATCGCTTTGAGTTCTCAAGCTATTACCACGCAAAACAGCACATTGAAAAATACATGTATTGGTATAATTGTTTGCGCAGGCATGGTTCACTCAATGATCAAACGCCTCAACAAAAATGGGATCGATATGAAAGAAAAAAACTTAATTTTACTTCATCGGGTAAAGCGGAAGTGGGCAATGCTGGAGAGCAACCCACCAGGAATATCCCGATCAACGGAGATGGTATGGAAGGAATGTTGAAAATCGTTCCTTCCCATTTTCATCCGATAGATATCGGATCATCTTTGTTGCTAATGCCTTTAAAAACTCAAAACCCAAAAGAGGAAAACCGACTAAACTCTTTTGAAAAAAGGTCCAACTTATAGGGGGCTAAGACAATACTCGGGATGAAATGGAGCGAATAATTTTAACTCAATTAGAAAACTTGGAAATTTTATCTGAACAAAATCGGCTTCTGAAAGAACAGAACGATGTACTCCAAAAAACATCACAAAAATTAAAACATCAATTTTTAGAAAAGGATAAGCCAAAGGCCTATGATACCTAAAGAAAAAGCGGAACAATCATCTGCCCTTATATTGAATAAAGATACTTGTACAGAACTCAAAACAAAGGAAAAACCGTGCTAACCGAAACCCAAACCGAAACCCAACAAAAACAAAGCCCCTGTAAAGCATTGCTCTACAAGGGCTTAGCATCCGAAGATTCGGTCGGGACGGGACTTAATATTTTTAACCAGACTTTTTATTCGCAAGTAATTTAAGTTAAAATTACTTAATTATCAGATAGTTATGATTTTATCTCATTAATATATATTAATTTAAAATAGCTTGAATTAGTAAAAAGTGTACGTATATTTGTACGTAGATTCATGTTATTTACAGCAATCATTTTCATTAGATTCAAAACTAATATTATTTACTAAATATTATGGCGCACTCTATTAATTTTTATTTGGATAATGCCATTTCTGAAAAGAGCATTCAGGAAATTGAGAAATCTTCGGATAAGGATGCAAAGCGAGATTTAAATAAAAGAATTTCAGAGAAGCCCCTGCAAATATTTGTTTACCTCCGTTACTCAGGGAAAACGGTTAAAGTATATGCCGAAAGAAAATGTACTCAGAAACAATGGGATTCCGGTAAACAAAGAGTTGATCCGAATTATTACAAAGCAGGAGCCAGGGAACTAAACACTTACTTAAACAATATCGCAGATGCGATTGGCCGTAAGTACGAGGAAAATAATAACAATGGTAGCTTAACTAATTCCGATCATATCAAAACGATCTTATATGAGCTAAACAACAAATCGGAAATGACTAATGGTGCCATGACATTTGAAAAAGCTTACGAGGAATTTATTCAGGTTTCGAAGGTAAAAAAAATGCCAAGCACCATTACAGTTTATAAGACCACATTAAAACATTTAAAAGCATTTGCTGTGCATAGTAAAATAAGATTATCCTTTGATAATATTGATTTAAAGTTTGATGACGCTTTACGGGCTTATTTTATAAACAAATGCGGAATGTTTAATAACAGCGTGGCTAAATACATTAAAACACTTAAAACATTTTTGAATTTTTGTACGGATAGAGGATACAATAAAAAAACTATTTATTTGAAGTTTGATGCCACCGAACGCGAAAGAGAAGTTTATGCATTAACAGTAGATCAGTTAATGAAAATGCATGATCACAAATTTGACAATGAGATGTATGGTAAAGTAAGAGATGTTTTTTGCTTTGCATGTTTCACCGGTTTGCGTTATTCTGACGTGATGAATTTAAAGCGTGAAAATATTGTAAGTGACAGCATCCGGTTCACAACAATTAAAACTCAGGAAAATAAAGAAATTCCTCTAAATCATTTTGCAAAGAACATTCTGAATAAATATGTGGATGACAAGAAACCGCTACCTGCAATTGCTTCACAGGACATCAATACTGATTTAGAAAATATTGGGAAAGACTTAAAATTTAACGAGCCCGTAAAATTTGTAAAATACAAAGGGTCCGAAAGAATTGAAACGTACGTTCCGATGCACGAAGTGTTAACCTTTCACGTTTCAAGAAAAACTTTTGTAACAACCTCCTTGGTTTTAGGCATGGACGAAAGGATGGTAAAGGAATTTTCAGGTCATAAGAAAGAGGAAAATTTCAGGAGATATGTAAAATTTGCCGACACATACAAAACCAAAGTGATGAATACTATTTGGAACGAAAAAAGTATTAAAAAAGCACAAAAATAGTTTTCCGATTGAGGATTCAAAAAATGTTCTTAAGTTTGCGATACTTATCACATTTTGATAATTAACGCAAACAATAACGCATCATCTTGAAAGAAGAGAAGCACTATAACTACCTTTTACGATACGTTGAGGGACTGCACTCAAGAGGGAGATATACGTTTTCACTGGAGCAAGTCAGGAAAGAATTTAAACACCTGGGCGATTGGGCGGTGCAAATAGGTTTAAGCCGACTATCAAAAAGGAACAAAATAGTTTCTGTTCACAGGGGCTTTTATGTAATTATACCTACAGAATATGCCAGTCGTGGTATTCTTCCTGTAGTATCGTTTATTGATTCGCTCATGTCCTATCTTAAGAAACCCTACTATGTCGGTTTACTTAATGCAGCAGCTCTTCATGGGGCAGCCCACCAGCAACCGCAGGAGTTTTTTGTTATTACTGATTTACCCGCCTTGCGTGCAAAGCTGATAAAAGGGCATAAAATAAATTTTATCGCTAAAAAAAAGATTGCCCCGGATGGAATAGAAAGCAAAAAAACAGAAACAGGTTATATGAAAGTTTCTGGGCCGGAGCTAACAGCATTAGACATAGTTCTGTTTGAAAATAGGATCGGTGGACTTAACCGGGTAGCAACTATACTCGATGAATTGCTGGATGAAGTTGATCCGGCAAAGTTAAAGGTTCTTCTGAAAAAGAATATTCCACTTGCTATTGTTCAGCGTTTGGGTTATATAAGTGAGAAAATCCTTAAAAAAAAGGAGGTGGCATCGGCTATTCACGACTGGATAAAGAATAAAAAATTATTGCGAGTACCTTTACAAGCGGGGGAGAAAAGCTCCGGTTTTCCTATCGATACTGATTGGAAAATAATTATTAACGCTGAACTTGAAAGTGATTTATGATACCACGAGCTGAAATAGTTGCATGGAGAAATATTGTTCCCTGGCAAACAAGTGAGCAGGTAGAACAAGACCTCGTTATTTGCAGAGCATTAGTCGAAATATTTTCAGACAAAATCTTGTCGGAGAACCTTGCTTTCAGAGGAGGTACCGCATTGTATAAACTTCACATGCCTTCGCTATTGCGATATTCAGAGGATATTGATCTTGTACAGGTTAAACCCGGCTCGATTGGAAATATCATTGATCGATTGAGGGAGAGGTTGGCATTTTTAGGAAAACCAAGAATAAATCAAAAGGCATTTAATAATACCATTGTTTTCAGGTATGCGTCAGAACTTGAGCCCGTTGCACAAATGAAATTAAAGGTGGAGATAAATTGCAGGGAACATTTTTCGGTCTATGGTTACAAAAAAATTCCGTTTTCGTTATCATCAGGATGGTACAAGGGCAAATGCGAAATCACAACTTTCGAGATAGAAGATTTGATGGGTACTAAAATGAGAGCATTATACCAACGAAAAAAAGGAAGAGATTTATTCGATTTGTATCATGTTCTTAATGAAACAAAGGCTAATCCGGAACATATTGTCAAAGCCTTTCGCAAATACATGGAGCATGAAGGTAACAAGGTAAGTCAGAAAGAATTTATTCTGAATATGGAAGACAAAATGCAAAAGGATCGATTTATCAGTGATATAAACAGTTTGCTTAGACCCGGAGAGAGCTTTGAAATGCAGAAAGCATGGGAAGTCGTCCATGAAAAGTTGATAGTACTCCTGTAATTTAAGTGCCGAATAACTCTACTTTTCTAGGGAATAACCCTACTTTTCTTCTGTATAACTATGGAATGAGTGACTTAATTAAGGGTTTTCCCTAATTCTTTGGTATGATATTTATTAGGATATATACATATACGTCAATACGTAATTATAGCATGAAAAAGATCTGTCATTTCATCTACATTGAGAGGCTTTAGAAAATATCCCTGTTGAAGCCCAGCTTTTTCAAGTTCAGTTTTAACTGCCATTTTGCAACGGCTACAAACCATATTTCTAATGTATAGTTTCAAAATAATGAGTATGTTTTTTCACTCTATCTATCAGGCTTTCTTAACAAAGAAACGATAAGAAATCCCTGCTGTAAATTGATGCTGTGAACCTATTTGGGTTCCGTTTACAAATTGATACATCGGAATTTCACTTAAGACATATATTGTAAAATCTATAAGGTTGAAACTTACCTGCGGAGCAAAAAATACTTTTCTGCTTCCGGTAGAAGTTATATCAACATTATATAACGCTAATAAATCCACATTTTTATCGGCTTGCATTTTTCCAATCCACTCTCCTTTTACCTGAAGCGTTACTCCCAATTTTTCAAAGAAAGTTTTACTGGCAAATAAACCAACGCTCGCATAATCACCGAATTTTTCACCTAATGAGTTCCATCCTTTTTTAATATACACGGTATTGGCAAAAATTCTAAAATTTTTCAATGGATAACCTCTGAAGAAAAAGGTATAAAATATAAAATCTTGTGAGCCGGTAGTGGGCTGAACTGCCGGAGGGGATGTTGTATAATACTTTTTTCCTGTCGTCGGATCGGTATAAACAACTGTAGAATCATTGTGTTTTCCTAATGGGATTTTATATCCTAATCCGATAGTAACTTCTGTACGTTTAGATTCTTCGGCATGATTAATAATATCATATCGGGGAAATATAATCAGATCAGCAATTCCGGAAGATCTGACCGTATCAGCCTTATCCAGTCCTATTTGTGTTTTATTGAAAAAAAAACCGGATTCAATAGACATTGTAAAATCTTTTGTAACACCATAAGCTAATCGTGTATACATATAATTACTGTTCAAATAATCGAACTGGCGTAATGTATCTTCATCCCCATATAGGAATTTATTAGTCCCTATATATTGATAGTTACTGGATATCTCCATTTGTCTTTCTTGTAAAACACCCTGCGATGCTCCTCCGGCAATAGGACTGCCACTCCCTCCTGAACAGCAGCCTTGAGCGTATGTGTATTCTGAAAATGCTACAATACTAAGGATGGAGAATAAACGCACCATATTAATTTTATAAAAAAACCTGCATCAATTGCATAATGCAGGTTTTCACTAAACAATCAACTATGAAAATCAGTGTACAACTGTAAATTTAATAAGCTGCGAAAAATTGTTAGATGTTGCTTTTAAGAAGTAAACACCTACATTCATACCTTCTGTTCCAATAGATAATTCGTGTTGGCCTACCGATTGCTTTTCGTCAACAATTTCTTTTACTTTTTCTCCTAGTATGTTTACTACTTCTAACTTAATATTTCCAGACTGCGGAAGTGAATACGTAACGGAAAATTTATCCGTAATAGGATTAGGAAAGATGTTGAGTTGAAAATCCATTTTGGAATTATCATTAATTCCTGTTGCAGCTAAAGCAGTATTTATCGCAGTTTGTATAGCTGTTTGAGTCACTCCGCTACCCACATTATAATATACTGCATGACTTGTCCCTCCCAAAACCACCACCCTATTCATAGTGCCACTCCCATAGTGGCTCATTTTCACAGCAGTATTAGCGAACGTAGCATCAGGGGTAATACTATTGGTACTTGCCCAACTGTTCAAAGTAGAACAAGAAGTTGTACCTAGATCATCAGACATATAGAAAAATACTTGTCCAGGATTACTTGTTGCATAACTTTGTACGGCAGCATCCGCTGCCAGAGTTGGCGCTATACAGGTACCGCATGGCATAACAAAAGAGATTACAATAATTTTTCCCGAATTCAATTCTGAAAAAAGCTGATGAGAATTGCTGTTGCAATCATTAGCCGTAAAATCAGTAGCGGTTTGTCCTAATGCTATTGTAATAAAAAAAAGCATTGGAATAGTTAGTAATATTTTTTTCATTTTCACTTTATTTAACGATGTTATTTCACAATGAGATCTATTGTACTAAAATTTTCCTTGATATGACTTTATCATTGACCACCATACTCAAGGAATATACTCCAACACTAAGATCGCTTCTTAATTCGAGTTTATCCGAATATTTACCAACAGATCCATGATTATAATCCGTCGATACTATTTTTTTGCCTTGCATATCAAATAGATGAAGTGCCACTTTTGAAGGAACCTTAAGTGTATAATTCACATCTATAGAATTGTTGGATTTATTAAAGAAAACATTAACATCCTTTTCATTTATAATCTCATTTATTGAAGCGAAGACTTTGGGTTTGATTTGAAAGGAAGACAAATATATTGCATCACCACTATTGGCATTATTATTATTAGTGCAATTTGTTGCATAATAAAAAGTGATTGTTCCAACATTCGTTGAAGGCGCTGTCCAGTTTACACCCCAACTTGTATTGCCTGTTGTAATTGCAGGCGTTCCGGCTGTTTTATGCGTAACACTGGCTCTTGACTGACTATTGATAACTGCACTTATAATTTGCGTTCTCGTAGGATCCGTAATTACAAAAGTACCAATACCCCTATTGTTGCTATCTTTCAATGCGGTTAATTCAAATCCAAATCTAATGATACCGGTTTTTTGTACAAGCACCGAAAGATTATAGGTTTGTCCGGGAATATAAGTGGAATCCGAAGCCGAAAAAGTGAGAGTATTAGTTCCAACTCCGCTATTTGTTGTTCCGGCATGGCAGCCAGACTTAGCACAGGTAAGCTCTCCCGGAGCTCCTGTTGAGCCAGGATGTGAACCGGAAGATTTTTTATATATCATCATAGACATTAATGTTGGTAATACAAAAACCACAGCTATGATTATAAATTTTTGTTTATTCATTTTTAATTTCATCCTTATCCGTTTATAAATATTATTTTCCGGTGATAGTTTTTGTTTCTGTATAAACATGATCTCCTTTATCAGTCATATCATCATTTGCTGAAACAGCAGCAGCATAAAAAGTCACAGGCCCTGCATTTGCAGAAGGAGCAGTCCAGTTGACTGTCCACTCACCAGTTCCTGTAGAAATTGCATCGGTACCGTTAAATGTATAGGTTACATATCGCCGACCCAACAATTGAAGTTGATTTTGTGCCATTTGTGTTCTCAGCGGATCAGTGATTTGGAATGCACCAATGTTGGTACTATCGCTATTTGCCAATGCAACAATCTGGAATCCAAAGCGAGTTACACCCGGATCTGTAATCCTGATTTTTACAGGATACGTTTGATTGGCGGTGTATTTCGTGACGGCACCCATATCAATTGTCAAAGAAGCAGTACCCGAATTAATTGAGTTGTCATCATGGCAACCCACCGTAGCACAGCTTTGTTCGCCGGGCGCTCCTGTATGCGAAGCAGGGGCTCCGGAGCTTGACTTTTCAGGCACCATAGC
>Ga0163149_10002142_pt1 | contig 24325 bp, 22 predicted proteins | sample OliLakLV19MP5G1_FD_148604 | JGI IMG/M metagenome (GOLD analysis project Ga0163149, IMG submission 148604) | Freshwater microbial mat bacterial communities from Lake Vanda, McMurdo Dry Valleys, Antarctica - Oligotrophic Lake LV.19.MP5.G1 | ecosystem: Environmental > Aquatic > Freshwater > Lake >... | reverse complement strand
TAATGTCCAGGACAGTGGAGTAGGTAGAGGCGGCACGATTGACGTTCACACTAACACGCTTAGCTTTACAAGGGGTGGGCAGATAGCCGCTGCGACTTTTGGTCAAGGTGATGCTGGAAATACGAGCATTCAGGCTCAGTCAATCAACATTGATGGGGGAGTCAATAACTTCCGAAGTGGCGTTTTTAATAATGTTGAGAGCAGTGGTGTGGGTAAAGGTGGCACGATTGATGTCTGGACCAACATGTTCAACTTTACAGATGGTGGGCAAATCGCATCTGCCACCTTCGGTCAAGGCGATGCAGGGAGGGTGTTCATTGGTGCTAACAATCTTAATATTATTGGAATATCAGCCGATGGTAATCCTAGCGGTTTGTTCTCAACATCTAGCCAGAATGCTATGGGAAATGGGGGCAATCTATCCATTGAAGTTAGAAATTTGAATTTAAGTAATGGTGGTCGCCTAACATCTCAAAGTCAAGGAGTAGGAAATGCCGGTAACATTACAGTCAATGCTAGAAGTATCCGTATGCGGAGCAACAGCGGTATTCTCACCCTTAGCAATGGTGGAGATGGCGGCAATATTACTCTGAATGCCCAGACCATTGTTGCGCTAGAAAACAGTGATATCCTTGCGTTTGCACCCGCAGGGAGAGGTGGTAACATTACCTTCAATACTCGTGCGTTTCTAAGCGATCCACTTTATCGTCCATCACCTTCCATCACCGATCGCGCCGCCTTGTTTGCCCTTCTTAGCAACGATCGAGTGGATGTTAATGCCAGTGGCACTGTCAGCGGTACTGTTAACGGTGTTCCAGATATTACCTTTTTGCAAAACGGTCTCACCCAACTGTCGCAGAATTTGATTGACCCCAATACATTGCTTGCCAATAGCTGCATTGTTCGCAACCATCAGCAAAACGGCAGGTTTTTCATTACAGGTTCGGGTGGTTTACCTGTGCGTCCCGGTGATGCGCCGTTGTCGTCCTTTCCCACCGGGGACGTGCGATCACTGCCAGCAGCAGGGGAACAAGCAACACCGCAGAGCCGTTCCTGGAAGCCAGGTGATCCGATCGCGGAACCTCAAGGCATCTATCGTCTTTCCAACGGCAAACTTGTCTTGAGCCGCGAGTGTGAGCAGTAAGAACCAAATCTAAAACTGCCAAAACCACGCTTTGCGTGCTGACCAACTCAGTTCACACAGCGTTCCACCCGTCGATCGCCCTTCTCGCACAAATGTACCCCCCAACTGCTGTGCCAAACTCCTTGCTTGCTGGGTTCCCATCCCTTCTGGCAACGAGCCATCAAAGCCACTGCCATTGTCCATGATTCGAACGAGATTGCAACTCTGTTCCTGCATACACACCACCTCTAGGCGAGTAGCACCGATCGCGTGTTTACCCACATTACACAACGCCTCTTCTAAAAACCGACAAAGCGATCGCTTTTGTTCAAGATTCAACTGTCGTTCATCGAGCGGCTCAAATGTCACCAACTGCATTTTGAGCGACTTGAAACACGGAAAGTCCCGCTCCATCACGCTGCTGTAAACCTCATACAGTACTTTGTGTAGAGGCTCTTGTAAATTCAAGGCATCATCAGGAGCTAGATAAAACTGAGCGCCCTGCACTAATGCATCTTGCCGCACGGTGTCATACACCGATCGCAGTTCTCGATTAAGCTGTTGCAACTCAGTGATGAGTAGAGCCGATGGAATGGGCTGCGCTTGTGCCCGACGCAATAGCACTGCCAGCGTTTGCAGGGGACCATTGTGAATGGTATTGAACGTAGAATCAATGACCCGTTGACGGTCTTGCAGTCGTGCGCGCAAATCCTGGTCGTAGCGGTAGAACAGTGAAGCAGCCAGTCCCGCCCCATTCAGCACCAGTACCAACAGTGCTGGCACGACTGGAATCCACCAACTCAACAACAGCAAGCCATAGCTGATGCTGATTAATATAACGCAGGCGATCGCCAACCCCAGCAAAATCAGCAAGGGCTGACGGATAAAGCGTCCTAGACTGATGCCTAAAATACCCCAAGCAATGATCCAGGCATACTCCCATAGCTCTGACCAAACATGCAGCAAAGGACGTTGATCCAGCACTGCACTAATAATCTGGCTAATGGCGTGTGCTTGAATTTCTACACCGTAAATCAGGGCTGGATTGTCGCTGACGATCGCATCTGAATGCACAATATCTTTCACGCTGGGAGCTGCGATGCCAATCAGCACGATGCGATCGCGAATCCAGCTCGGATCAACCCTCCCAGCTTGCACATCCTGTAGCGACACGACACGAAAGGGGTGCCGCCCACTACGAACATTCAGCAACACCTGATTGCCACCAGCATCAGCATTAACATAACCACCCACATTAGGCTGAAAGCGAGTGAGTTCTACCGAGCCAAAACGCATCGCCACAGGGTCACGCTTACCATTGTCGAGCGAGATCTGTTTTGTTGCCAGGTACGTCTCTGCTATCCGTAACGAAAGTGAAAAATGCCATTTCTTTTGTGCGTCAGACGTGCCTAAGAGACTGCGCCTGAGCGAACCATCGGTGTCGAGGATGGCATCTGCAAAACCGACTTGCTCTGGCGGCAAGACTGGCGGTGGGTCAACCGCCATGCCACTTTGATCAGGCAGTACCTTGTCGATCGCAATCACGTTCTTGCTGCCGCGAAATGCCTGTATTAGCGCATCGTGTCCCGGTTCCACCGGAAGATCACGAAAAATATCTAAACCAATGACCGTAGGCTGATGGGTTTGCAGCTTTTTGAGCAAAGCAGCGATATTGCGATCGGGAATGGGATACGTGCCAATCTGCCGAATATCAGCTTCATTAATACCGACAATTAGAATACGTTCATCGATCGGCTCTGCTGGACGTAGCCGTAAACCCTGGTCTAACGCCCGCCATTCCAGCCATTGCAGCGATCCTGTCAGTCGCGCCGCCACAACCAGTCCAATGATCATGGCTCCTGGTAATGCCCCAATGCGCCAGATGATGGATTCCGCTTTCAGTCGTTGCCAAACATTGCGCTTCACAACACCCTACCCTAATGATTAAAACGCTCTATCCACGAAAATGCTCGGAGCAAAAGTTGACCTAATCAAGGAGCCCTTTTTGCCGCGCTTGTTGAATTGTTTCAATCCGCATATTTTTACCCTCTTGGGGGTATACCTCTAGAGCGTCCTGAAGCTTGCGCCAGTAGTTCCGTACTGTGCTTTCCGTACAAATGAGGCGCTCTGCGATCGCCTGATCCTGCAACCGTTCATCCCACGCTAGCTGCACTACTTGTAACCACTCATGTTTTAGTTCTAAGTTTTTAGTTCGCATCTCCTTGGGTGTGTAATTGATACCTTTTAATGCCCAATCAACTAGCTCCAACATCTTTTGCAATGGCAGGTTTTTATCCGCGATCGTAAACCCACCTCCGTGGTTGCTAATGGCAAGCTTGAGAAGTACAAGCGCTTTCACGTTCGCACTTTGCACGACAATGTTGAGCGTTGGGTAGCGCTGCATGAGCGTCTCCAAAAGTTTAATGCCTGTATCTGTTTTGGCAACATCTCCAGCGACTTGTGGAATAGACAGATCCGTCACTAACAGGTCTGGCTGCCCTTGCCTAATCCATTGGTCAGCCGCTTGAGCGGTTTGAACTGTGTGAATTTCGGCATCGGGATATTGGCGTTTTAAGATCTCTACGGTGCCGCTTAACACAGATTCGTGATCGTCAACAACTAGAAACTTTGGGGCAGCTTTAGACACATGCTGATTCATACTATTTCTCTCAGAGCGTTATTTTAACTGGATGGTTGATCGCCACTGATAACACCAGGTAACTGTTAAATCATGCCTCTGACAGTAGCATTTTCCCTCTGCCAAGACCTGAAAAAACTGCTGTAAGTTGTTCAGTAGGATGGCATTGCTGGAGAGAAGCTCTGCCACGTTGGGCGTAGTCAGTTGGATGTTTAATTGTGCTGATGTTGCCTGCTGTTTCAAACTGATGTGGAGCACTGCCTCCGATTGCAGTTGAGGCATGATCATTCGCAGCCATTCATCCAAAGTGGTCAGAATGACACGACGCTGCTCGATCGGTTCTTGATACCAGTCAGTTGGTAGGTTCAGTTCCAGACATACCGCTGGATATTCGGCTTGCCAATGTTTGAGAAGGTGCTGCATTGCCAGCGGTAAACTATCGCCCAAATATGGCGGCGATAAACGATGCATCACCGACTCTAGAGCTTGCTGAAGCGTTTCAATTTGCGTTAACCATTGCTGCGCCTCCTTTGTATCAACGCGATCGGACAACAGCGCCAACTCTAAACTTCGTCGCACCACAAACAACTCCTGCAACAAACCCTCTCGAATGCGTTCAGCTTCGCAGTCAAGCCGAACTGCCTGTCGCTGATACCACCAGCGCAGCAAGCGACGCATCTTTAAGAAGGATGCCACCAGCCAAAAGAGAACAAGCAGGCAGATTGCTAGAGTTAGAGTCACGTACTTTTTAGTCAAGTCATAGTAGTCGTTAGGACGTTGAAAACCCTATGCAGCCAATTGATTAGCTGTTCTCAATCCTCAACGACCCACCCACTACGTACAATGTCGGAACTAGTTGAAGCATAGCCTCCTCTTTAATCGAGTTGATTATAGAAAAGCAGCAGAGACCTTACACTTTTCTACAAGTTCACGATCGGATGTGTAGCAGTACCTGTGGCTAAAGCGCGACGAGCTAGTAGGGATGAGTTTCCTCACTTGAAAAAGCTACCGAGCCTCTGGACAAGCGCTTACTGGCATACCACAGGTAGCAAGGTTAGTCAGGCGGTGATTGAGCACCATATCAATGATTCACGTCACACGCACTAAGCAGCCAGGAGACGGCGCTTAAAAGCGCTCGTTTGACTTTTCACCCCGACCGGAAGGCGCGGAGCGGTCGGTCCGATTCGCCCATCTTGTGCCAAACAACTCTCTTTTACACCAGAGACGGCTGACTTTTTAGGGCGCTGCTCACAGCCAATCCAGGACTGGTTAGCAGATAAAAGCGATTTTCAAAAGCCCCTCAGTGACACACAGATCCAAGCCCTCTACAAACAGCACTCTTGAGGAAACCGCTACGGAAATCAACAACAAAGGACTACCGAAACCGCTCTAACAAGCGATCGTCAAGCAGAATGAGGCGCACTCAATCGGCAAGACTGATATCTCCTGTAAGTAGCTAGGTGCAATTAAATATAAAACGCTCCAGGGTGTACTCACCGACTTCGCTACGAGTTTTCATCCCATCCATGACAGCAATGGCTAAATCGTACTCGTTATCAAACAGCTGTCCTGCAATTTCATGACTTTTGAGTTGATGCCACTGGGTTTCAATCGGATTCAGTTCCGAACAATGCGGCGGTAGAAAGAAAACGAATAAGCCTTGCTCCGGGAGCATCCCCCTTTTGCAGATATACCTTTCTATTAGGTGGCAGCATAAGGGTTTCGGACTGCTTCGATAGTGTTTTTACAAAAGTGGGATGCTCCCCCTTGCTCCTGCCAACATGACCACTGTTGACGCACCAACAGACTGGTATGGAGAGAGCCGTTATCCTGTACCACAACAGTGAGACGACCTGCTTGGGTCAGGGTTTGCGCGGCTTTTTCGGCGATCCAATCCATCACCTGAATATAGCTGTCGCCCTTGAAGCCCCCTTGTTTACCGACTACCCCAAATCGGATTAGTTGGAAACGGTCGTGGCAGCACGGAATCGGACGAAGGGGAAACCTCAGTTTACCGATTACCCCAAATCGGATTAGTTGGAAACTCACAGGCAAGGTCTAATACTTGTGACTCACTGTGTGCTGGGTTTACCGATTACCCCAAATCGGATTAGTTGGAAACTAGAGTTTGATCAGAGGCGACTGACATGACTCCGTTTGAACGCGAATGGCAGCAAGCAGAGCAAGCACGGCACACGCACTTGCTCCAAGAGTTAAAACGTGAAAGCACGGCAAAACGCTAAGCAGAGCCAGCCTAAGCAAGGGGAAGCAGCCAACCCTAACCCCAGCCTCAACCAGCACGCTCGCTGAGCCATCAGCCGTCAGAGTACCATATCTAAATGCCTCAAAACATACTCAGGAATCGCCTGCCTTACCGTTGCTAGCACTTCTGGGTCGTCGCCTGCTGCGGCAATGAGCGCTAGGACATTCACTAACGACTCTGGTGTCAGCCATTCATCCTCGCTTGCAACTGGATCACCCATAGCTTTAACTACTTCAAAAACAACAGGTGATCCAACCGTTTCCCCCTCAACTGGCTTGGCTTGCAGGCGTTGGCGCTTGGCTTCCCGTCGCTCCAGCACCGTTTCCAGTTGGCTCCAATGCTCCTGATCGAGGGTGTAGGTACGCAGCTTTTGCCCTGCATAGCCCACGACCGCTCGCGACCAACGCATCGTGAGCTTAAGCCCTAATTGGGAGAGCAGTTGGTGAATTACCTGGGTATCGCTCATACTTTCCCGGATCGTAAAATGCAGCGCCACTTTAATTTGAGCGGCTAACGCCCTGGCGCGAGCGGCATAAGGCTCCAGGTCGTAGCGACACCATTGCCAGCCCTCCCGTAGCTTGGTCAGTAGCTGGTCAATGCCAATTTCCACCAGTAACCAACGCCGGAGGGGCGCGTTGGGAATATCCCACGGGCAATAGCCTTGATGCCACGTTGCCTGTTTCTCTAGCGCTCTGGCGGTACGGTCAAGGGCAACAGTCGGAAACAGCAGCGCTTCCAGCGAGAGCAGCTCGCCCCGTCGGCGTCCCTCTCGATCCCACAGGCAGTCAGCGACGGTCAGCGTCTCCAGGTCGTAGAAGTCCATTAAGTGCCACTTTTGAATGGCTAGATGCTCTTCCGGACTCAGGCTTTCTTTTTGTTCCAGTGCCAGGACTTCCGTATAGAACCCATTTGAGATCTCATGGAGTGGCTGCAAGCCGCTTCAGCATGAGCCTGACAAAGCAAAGATTCAGCTTAGTTGTGGCATGAGCTAGCGTTCGCTCAAAGTTCTTGACTAGACTTTTACAGCGCTCCATCCAAGCATTGGATCGTTCGATGACCCAGCGCGCGACTGCCGGGACAAAGCCAGCTTTACCCTGCGCCGACTTCTCTTGCTTCGAGGGTTTTGTGGACAATTGAAATTGGATTTTCGTCATGATCTGGGGATACACCTTCTCCAACTCTGTCATCAAATGCTCAATGTGATAGCCATGGTCGAGTAAAATCGTTATCTTTGGCAGATCAAGGGGTTTTGACTTGAAGTAGTCGATGTTGAGCGTGAACATCTCAAGCAAGCCCGCATCGTCTGAAACATTGGCTTTGGTGCAGTGCGTGAAGAAGGGAAACCCAAGCGTATCAACGGCGAGATGCCGTTTAATGCCATTGGTGGCTTTGTAAAAACAAAAGCCCTTCGAGTCCACACTCGCATTGCAAGTATTCTTCACCGCTTGGGAGTCAATGATGATTAATGTCGTCCACTGGGGCTTTTTTTGCACCTGCACCCGTACTTGTGCATGTAACGTGCGCATCAATTGCTCGATTGCACCTGCGGCTCGCCACTCTTTGTAGTGCCAATAGACCGTCGAGTAGGGCGGGAAGTCTTGCGGTAAGTCTGCCCAATTGCAGCCATTCTTGAGTTGATAGAGGATGCCATCAATGATCTCCCGCTTTGTCCAAGCACAGGGTCGGGTTCGTTTCTTCGGCGGTAAAATCTGAGGCAACAGGGGTTCAAGGATGTCCCATTCGGCATCAGTGAGACTGCTGGAATATGCCATAGCGACTAGGTTAGAGGTTTGTAGATGCCTGCATTCACCATTGTAAAAGATCTCAAATGGGTTCTATACTGCCTCTGTCTTGGCAGAGGAAATGCTGCAACAGGGCTTGAGGCTTTGCATCCTCGATCCATTAGGCGTGTGGTCGGGACTCAAATCCTCTGCCGATGGCAACACACCAGGTTTCCCGGTGCTGATTTTTGGCGGACGCTATGCTGATATCCCGCTCGACAAGAATCTGGGGGAGGCGATCGGGCAGTTTATCGGTTCAGAGCACTTAGCCTGCCCGATCGACCTTTCCAACCTGGACGAAGAGGAGCGTTACCAGTTCACGTACTCGTTTATCGTCGGGATTCGCCAAACGAACGAGTCACCACTACATCTCTTTGTTGATGAAGCAGATGAATTTATTCCCCAAGTGCCAACATCAAAGCAACACAAGCTCACAGGACGGCGTTTCAGCCGCTTTGTCCGTCAGGGCAGAGTGGATGGGTTTAGCTTCACACTCATCACTCAACGTCCGGCACTCATTTCCAAAGATGTATGGGGGCAAATCCGTACCCTGATTGCGCTGCAAATGACCGCTACTCAAGACATTGGGGCAATCGAGGATTGGATTCGACGGCAGGCTGACACCGGACAAATGGCAGCGGTTTCTGGCTCCCTTGCGTCACTCCGAGTGGGGGAAGCCTGGTTTTGGTCGGTTGCATCCACGTTCTCTTGCCGACAGCGCATTCAGGTACGTCGGCGCAAAACCTTTGACTCCTCAGCCAAACCCAAACTCGGTCAGAAGCAGCACAAGCCGAAGCAGTTCGCACAGGTTGATCTAGAACGGTTGCGAGAGCAGTTTACAACCGCGATCGAGCAAGTACAGTCAAACGATCCAGAGGCATTGCGCCAAACGATCGCCAACCTGCAAGCCCAACTGCATACACTCAAGCAGCAAGACACGGCACTGCAAAAACTTACAGTGGAGCGTGTGGCAATCCCAGTGCTGGACCCGGCACAGCTTGAACGGTTGGAAGCCGCGATCGACACCATGCAGCCCATGTTTCAGACCATCGCAGCCTTACTAGCAAACGTGCAGGCAGCACTCGCAACCGTCCAAGCACAAGCGACAGACACAGGTTTGACCAGCGTGGCAATCCCGCCCGTCGAGATTGGTGCCGCCGCCGTCAAACCAGCCCCAAGGTCAGTGGTTGAGGTTGAAGCGGCTCCAACACCTGCTAGAACACCTGATGGCGATCGGTTATCGGCATTGGAGCAACGCATCCTGAACGCGATCGCCATGTTTGAAGGATCGGGCTTCAGCAACGTCAATCGTCGTCACGTTGCCATCTTTGCTAATTCGTCACCCAGTTTGTCGGGATATTTTAAGAATACGCTCGGCAGTCTTCGGAGTCGTGGCTACCTCGAATATCCCAACGCAGAGGCATTAGCACTGACAGCTACCGGACGTATTTACGCCCAGCCGCAAACACAGTTCACAACCAACAGCGATTTACATGAAGCCTGGTTTCAGACCACAAAACTGCCCACACTCCAGCGCAAACTGCTGAGGGTGCTTGTCCATGCCTATCCCCAACCAGTCGAGCGCCAAGCCCTAGCCAAAGCAGTCGGACTCTCGGAGTCTGAATCCGGGCACTTTAAAAACAATCTAGGGGCTTTACGCTCTCTCAAAATCATCGACTACCCCAACTCGAAGCAGGCGATCGCTACGAGTTTGATGTTCCCCATAGAGTAGGTAAGTACACAAATGGTTGCAGGATACCTGGTTTCCAGCCTGTAGCCTCTTGAATAAACCCACCTTTATGCGCTTGCTTGGCATTCCACAACTTATCCACAACAGGCAACGACAGCCACTTTAACGATTCACCTGTCTCGCTATTTTCTGGCAGCGTAAAATACGTCAAAAAGTCTATGTCTAGCTCTGGGATATGCCGAAATTGAGCAGGCATAAACTCAAAAATGCCGATCTCATCACCACGCACATACCAAGTAATCGGCACTAAGCCATTGTTATAGCGAGGCTGCACCTTTGCGACCCACTGTTGCAGTAGCTCGGAGGCTGGCATTTCGTCAGGAGTGTAGTCATCACTCATGGGATCATACTCAACTTCCCAAGAGGCGCTCAAAGTGCCACTTCGCTCTTCTCCAGAGCGTCTGTTCTCGAAAACCCAAACAGTTTCTAGCATAGTCAGCCAAAGATGAAAGCTAAAATTATAGTGGACAATCGCGATTTAGGATTTGTTAATAAGGTTTGTAATTCGAGATTTTAAAGTGGTGTAGCGCATGTCATAAAACTCCTGGAAGTTTTTTAGTTCCTCTGGCAATTGCCCTAAATTATGACGATCGCAATAGTCCTTAATCGCCTTTTCATCACCTTTGCCATCACTACTAGGATATCTATCTCTCAACCACTCCATCGGAAGCGTAGCTTGTTTCTGAATATTTTCCGTTCCCTCTAGGAGTTGCAGATTAGGTAGTCTATCTCGGAGTTCTCGGACGAGTTCTATCTTTGTATCATCCAAACCATCTTCTTTGAGTTGAGCAGACTTGAACTGAGATCGTGGGAAAACGTGATCAATATGGAATTGGTTTTTTAAGTCTACGAAGGGATAGAGCAGAGAGAGTAAGAGGAAAATCCTTTTGTCGCCGTACTTCACAGAGACCAGTTCTTCAATCTCTTCTTGCCCAAAGGTGAGGGATTTGCCGCGTTGATTCATGGACTGATTGAGGGCTTCTACAGGAAACCCTTCGCCAGTTGAAGCTTTCATTACTGCTCGCAGAGCGGTGAGCAGGCTATCTAGACCACTGCCCCAAATACCAGATGGTTTCAGCAAGGAACGGAATAACCAGCCTTTGATAAGATTACGATCACCTTCATAGGAAGCGTGCGTGCGGTATTTATCAGCGAAATCCTTGTGGTACAGGTAATAGGCGATCGGTAATACGGCGCTATCGGCTCGCAGGGTTTGCCAGTCTAAACCAAAGTCAGCTACCAGGTGTACCGACAATAGGATGGCATCACGAATCTTGGACCAGAGAGCCTCCAGCTTTTGCATATTGTCGTGATTAAAGTTTTCAACCTTGAACCCCACGCTACTAATATCTGCTAACATCAAGCCTGCTTTCAGAACAAAGTCCTGCGAGAAGCTGAAGCGATTACCAATGCGATTGATTTCATCGACTAAGTTATGTATTTCCTGCCTTGCATCCAGTTTTGACCATTGGGCGACAGCAACGCTCAGCAAAAGATCTGAATAGGATAGGACAGTTCCACCGCTGTTGAGGCGAATAAAGATATTTAGGACTTTCTCAATATCTTGGCTAGTTTCTTCGTAATAGTGGACGAGGGGTTTAATGTGTACCGTTTCGTGGAGCTTTGCCAAAACTTCAAATGCCAAGTTGAGTCGATCATGATCTAAGTCTGGGTGCCGATCTGTAATCCACTTCAGCATGGAAGGTCCAGCTTTGAGTTTCAAGACATCGGATACCTTAAACCAGATTTCATCGCTGTTGCCCTTGGCTTTAGATGGTTCGAGGAATTTGAACCGATATTTGAAGTCTTCGTACTCGACATCACTTTTAGCCAGTAGATCGAGGTAGAGAAAGCACTTGGGAAATGCATCAGGGCTATTCCACCACTTATAGGGAACCTTCATTGCCATTGAACCCCGGAGTCCAATATTGAGGGCGGTGAGTCTTTGCTGCCCGTCCAGAATGGCGGTTAAGTTTTGGTTGGGGAGTAGCCCTAAGTCAGGACAGTGGGGCTTATCTCTTTTGTGATAATCCAGGACCTTAACGGGTGACAAGGGCACTCAACGTCATACGGTACGTGACTATTGAGACAATAGAGATGCAAAAAAATAGGGAGCCTCAGTGCAGCTCCCCTCAATTAATATGTTTCCTGCATTCTACCAAAGCACCCTTCGCACCCACCTCAGTGAAGCTCAGTACTTAACCTTGCAGCTGTTGTTGTTATTGCTACAGGCTCATCGCCAGGTCAAACTCTCGGTGTTAGCCAGTGTCTTTCCTCAACCGATTCAGTATCAAAGTCGAAAACGAAACGTACAGCGCTTCTTAGTCTTGCCTCAGCTCACTGTCAAAGTATTGTGGTTTCCGCTACTCAAATATTGGATTCGACAAGTGCAAACGGGACGGGGGTTGAATCGTGACCAACGTCGCCGTCTGAGCACGCTCAAACAGCATAAACACGGCTATTGGATTCTCGCTATTGACCGCACGCAATGGAAAGGACGGAATATCTTCATGGTCAGTGTGGTGTGGGGGACTCACGCCTTACCCGTCTATTGGGAGCGCTTGGGGCAGGCGGGCAATAGTGACCTGAAAACGCAACAGCGACTGCTGAAAGTGGCCCTGTCATTGTTTAAGTCCTATCCGGTTTTAGTGCTGGGTGACCGGGAGTTCCATAGCCCTAAACTGGCGGTCTGGCTGGATAAGCGAGGGGTATCCTTTGCGCTCCGACAGAAAAAGGACTTCCATTTCAAGAGCGATTCTGGAACAGACTATCAAGTCCTCAAAGACGTTGGATTCAAACCGGGACAGTCCCGATTTTACGAGGGGATTTTGTGCAATAAAGGCGATGGCATCGGCCCGTTTAATTTAGCCGTTTATTGGAAGCGAAAATATCGCCAGAAGGGGCCGAAGGAGCCGTGGTATATCCTGACCAATTTGCCCACCCTAACGCAAGCCTTAGCGGTCTATCGGTGTCGCTGGGGCATTGAACAGCTCTTCAAAGACTGTAAGACTGGCGGTTATCACCTTGAGGATGCCAAGGTGAATGACACTCGGTTTTTAGCCTTAGTTTTGCTGATCGCCTTGGCCTACAGTTGGGCCACGATGCACGGTCAGCAGATGAAACAGCTCGGGGTAGATCAGTATGCTGGGCGTATCCAAGAACACCACGATAAGACCCCTCGACAGAGTGATTTTAGTATGGGTCTCTATGGCCAACGGTGGATCTATGCCATGGAGTTATGGGCCGACTGGGCGCTTCAACTGATAGCTCTCAAACCCCATAAACAGCTCTATTTTCAACGAGGTTTCTATGCTCTATCCCTGATGCAGCAAGCTCTCTAGGTATGTTGTCACCCGTTAAGGTTTTTTACAGTGAACGGTCATGCTTATGCGCCCTCAACACCTGGTTACGCTTGCCTCGCTACTGCTAGCCGCTCCCATTGGCATCTTCCTTCCCACACCCCATACAGATCGGCTGAGCGCTCACGCCGAAGCCCTATAACCCCACACCTGCTGCCCTGGCACAGACCACGCAAGACCGTAAAGCAGAAGCCGATCGACTGCTTCAACAAGGGGTAAAACAGTATCATATTGGACAGCTCCAAGCGGCGATTGAATCTTGGCAGCAAGCACTTAGCATTTACAGAAGTGCCAAGCAGTATCGCCAGCAAGCTTCAGCATTATTAAACTTAGGTTTAGCGTAACTACTCAGGCTGAAGATTAAGGGAAATTGGACGTCCTAGGAATAGCTGTTCTAGAGCATCCAGCAAACTATACCCCTGCTTTTTGAGGGTGGACAGATAGCCACGAATGCGGCAAAAAACACGACTCCCTTCCCAGGAGCGGAAGCCTCCAGAAATCTTCTGCTTGAGTTTCATCATGCGAATATCGCGCTCTGCTTGATTATTATCAAAGGGCACTTGAAAGTCATGGAGAAAGCGCAAGACGTCGGCTTGATAAGTGTCCAGACGCTCCAGCAGATTTCTAGCCGGGGTTTGTTTGGGGCGACCGCGTGCATGGGGCAGAGGAGGATTGGCCGGATTAAGCCTCAACCCCGTATCAATCAAGTCGCGGTATTGTTGTTCAACTTGAGTGATCTCGTTGGCACTTAATTGAGTTTGTCCTTGGGTTTGGGCTTGCTCAACCGCTGCTTTCATCGTCACCAACAGAGTCATCATCTGCTCTGCCCATGCTTGCCCGTAGCGTTCCACCAAGAAACGTAACTCTCGTAGATGATGAGCATTACAGAGGGCATGAACACACGCATACAACGCATAACTCCGCCAACCATCATGCACACTGGTGCCCTCAAAGTGAGGCAAAATAGCCATCGCATCAATGGCTTCACGGCCCCGTTTAGGGTGAATGAAGTAGTAGGTTAAGGCTTGGGTACTGGCAACATGGAGCCACAGCAATTTGGCATTGACTCGCAGTCCGGTTTCATCAAAATGAACCACCTGCGCCTGCTGCACTGCCGCAAAAATACCTGCCTCGACCTCAGCGAGGGACTCAAAACAGTTCGCCCGTGCCTCGTACAAGGTTCCTTCTGATAATTGGCACCCAAACACCGCCGACAATAGTTCTTGGACGCGTGCTGATGGCAATAGCTGATAATCCATCAGGTACACCATCAAACTCCGCAACCGCGAACCATACTGCACTCGATTCGTCACGCCGACGGGAAACGCTGCCTGATTGCTCTGCCCACAACAATCGCATTGTTTGACCGCCGCTTGATGCTCCCTCACCACGATTTCAATGGGGACTAAATCATGCACTTGCGCGCACTGCCATGCCACAATCGGTCTCTCGACCAACGAGGCCCCACAGCCTGGGCAAGTCTCAATCAGGTGCTGCTTAATCTCATCCGGCTCCGCCACCCATGCCAGGGTGCTGCCAGGGTGCCCTGGTTGCCCCCCACTTTTACGTCCGCTGCTAGGACGCAAACTTTGAACTCGTTTCTTAAACCCGTCTCCAGACGGTGGTTGACTGCTGTTTTTACTATCCTTACACACTTGATCTTCTAGCACTTTGATGCGTGCTTCCAGTTTCTCTGTCGCTTCTGCTTGTGCCGTGAGTAAATTCTCTACTAAGGCAATCACAGCCTCTTCACCCCGCCAATAAGCGGCACGGATTACTTCCCGAAGTGGCTCTGATGGCTCGAATGCTTCCTTCACTCACGACCCTCAATTGCTGGGCTTCCTGGTTCCAACCATAACCCAGCTATCCCCCCTTGATTAAAACTCAGCAAATTTTGCCTGAGTAGTTACGGTTTAGCTTTTAATAAAGTAGGGCGCTATGAGCTCGCGATTCAATCTCTTCAGCAAGTTTTAGCAATCAATAAACAGCAGCTCAGTGTTTCAGAAATTACAGCTCAGACTCTGAACAATTTAGGTATAGCTTACAACGGTTTAGGACAATACCAGCAATCTATGAGCTTTTATAACGAAGCATTGAAGTTATATAAGAAACAAAGTGAATACGAGGGTGTAGCTGATACATTACATAACTTGGGTATTCTCTACGTTGATCTAGGTTAGTATCAAAAAGCAGTTGATTTTTACATAGAAGCTTTAAAGCTGACGCAGCAGTTTAATTATGAGACTATCCAAGCTGGTATTGCAGATGATTTAGGAACTATCTATTCAATATATGAGCAATACGATTCAGCAATTCTCTATAATCAAATCGCTTTGAATATCTATCGAAAAACTGCTAATCGACGAGAGGAAGCAAGAGCACTTCATAATCGCGGCTCTATTTTATTAGAATTGAGAAGACCGCAACAGGCAATTCAGTTTTTCCGGCTCTTCCGGATCTGTGGTTGAAATCGTATGAAAGGCTACAAAATGCCGCCCGATCGACGGCTGAAACCCAGTGATAGTTTGATATAAGGTTGTCTTATCAGCGCAAAGCCGGGAGAGCCGTTTTTCCAGCAAGCACTAGCTATTAAGCGAGAATTCCATGACTATGAGGGTGAAGCTAACTCACTGCATCAAATTGCTCTAGCTCTTAGCGATCTTGGACAGTACCAAGAGGCAATTCAGCTTTATCAGGAATCGCTTCTCATTGAACGAAAGATTGGTAATCGTAAAGGCGAAAGTATTACCCTCAACAACATTGGTAATCTTCAAGAGAAGCAGAAACAGCTAGAGTTGGCCATTGTCTCTTACAAGCAATCCGTCAACGTGAGCGAGTCCATTCGGGAAGGCATCCGTAAGCTGCCGCGTGAGTCTCAAGAATCCTACGCTCAATCGGTGGCATACACCTACCGTAACCTTGCTGATCTGCTGCTTGCCAAAGGGCGCATTCTGGAAGCTCAACAAGTCCTTGAATTGTTGAAGGTGCAGGAGTTGAAAGACTTCGATCGCACCACCAGAGCCAACATCGCTAACGGACAGGTAGCGCTCGATCCAACCGAACGAGGCATTGTTGAGAAGTATGGTAGCTTCATTGCCTTTGGGCAAACGCTACGTCAGTGTCAGGAAAGTAAGCCGCAGTGTGCCGAGTACGATCGCCTGCTCTCATTACGCAAAGAGGCACAGGCTGAGTACGATCGGGCAGTCAAAACGTTTGAAGCGGCGATTAAAACGCGCGAAAAAGAAGACAAAAAAAACTTTCTCGATCCCCAAAATCGGTTTAGCGGCAAAGTGCAGGAGCTTCTGGAAACGCAACCCGACACGGCTTTGATCTACTCTTTGGTGACAGACGACAAACTCTGGCTGGTTTTAGCGTCTAAAGGCGAAACGCTGCGCCAGTTTGAAGTCAAGGTTTCACAAGCAGAGTTGAACCGTGCTGTTGTCAAGTTTCATCAATTGATGGAACAGTGTGAACGGCGATCGTGCGGTGCCAGCGATACGGCTGCACTCAACGCCGTCAGCCAACAGCTTTACGGTTGGCTCTTGCCCAAACCACTGCAACAAGAACTGCAAGGCAAAAATGGACAAGGCAAAATTAAGCATCTCATCTTTGCGCCCGATCGCATCACCCGCTACATTCCCATGAGTGCCCTGTTCGACGGCAACCAGTATCTCATTGAAAACTATACCGTCGCCACGATCGTCTCTGCCGAATACACCAATACCGACAAACCCAACTACGACCCCAAACAGGCAAGCGTCCTCGCCGTCGGACTCTCCAATGCCGTCCCACCCAGCTTCCCGCCGCTAGACAATGTGCCGCTAGAGTTGGAGGCGATCGTACGAACCAAGTCAGCAACAGCAGGCATTTATCCCGGTTTAGAGTTGCTGAATCAACAATTCGATTTTTCCAGTTTGCAAAAGCATCTCTTTGGTCACACAATCCTTCACATCGCAACGCATGGAGCCTTTGTCCGCGAACAGGCAGATGCTTCCTATATCCTGTTGGGCAATGGACAAAAGCTGCCGATTTCACAAATCAAGAACCTTAATGATTTAGGCAAGCTTCAGTTGGTCGTTTTGTCTGCCTGTCAAACAGCCCTTGCCGATTGGGGTGCCGATGGCATTGAAATCTCGAACGTGAGTTTTTCGTTTATGGAACGAGGGGTGAAAGCGGTCATTGCGTCCTTATGGCAGGTCAACGATCGCAGCACCAGTTTACTCATACAGCAGTTTTACAAAAACCTCGCGACGGGCAAACTCACCAAAGCCGAGGCACTGCAACAGGCACAACTGAGTCTGCTGCGTCATCAGGTGACAGCCAAAGACGCACCGAGTCGATCGCCCATCCTCATTCCCAAAGGCAGTCCTCAAAAGCACCAGAACTCCAATGGTGACTTTTCCCATCCCTACTACTGGGCACCCTTCATCCTCATCGGCAACAGCTTGTAGAATGACCTGATCTCGTTGTTACGCAAACCTCGGAGGCTTTGACCAGGCATTGAACCGATGACCAGTCTTGACGCTTAAACCTCCGAGGTTTTGGAAAAATGTAGCTCAGACGCAAACCTCGGAGGTTTGAACCAGGCATTGAACCGATGACCAGCCTCGACGCTTAAACCTCCGAGGTTTTGGCAAACTGTAGCTCAGACGCAAACCTCGGAGGTTTTGACCAGGTATTGAATCGATAACCAGCCTCGACGCTTAAACCTCCGAGGTTTTAGCAAACTGTGGCTCAGACGATCGCATACTGCTGCAACTGCACCGCACATTGCTCAAACATATAATTGACGGCTCCAAACAAGGCTTCGAGTTCATAAATTGAGTAGGGAATGACATTACGGGTGAATGACTCCCCTTCCAGCTTGCCAAATTGCCATGTGGTGCCGTTGGAGGTGATGCCAAAAACAGTGATGGGTGGCTGCTGGTTGAGGCGTTGAGCGGCAATCATTTCAGAAAGACACTGTGCCCAAGCGGCTTCAAAGTTGTCTTGCTTGGCTTCAACAAGTAGCAGGTATGGCTTATCAAACACGACTTTCCCCAGGGGCGATCGGCTTGCCAGGATGTATTCGGGAAAACCAGACAGTTTGTTATCAAAGGTAAGGGCTTGATGGCTCCAAACAATAAAAAGCTGACGATACTGCTTCCACACTTCTTTGAGAACAGGATAAATCAGGTTTTCGCAGATGGCGAATTCGGAGTTATCCACCATGCCTTCGCGCATCATCAGGTGCAGGTCATCCCGAAAGTAGTCAGAAACGGCAAAGTCCAATGGCTCAACAAAGTTGGCTTCGGTGTAGTACACCTGGTATTGCTGAAGCACGACTCCAATGGTCTTGAATTCGCTATACGACATGACAAACTCCTGGATGCAGTGGGACGATCGCGCTACCTGTGACCTATCTTAAGCGGTTTGCTAGAGGGGATGGGGTGCCCTGCACGATCGTTTTAATTTCAAATGACTGTGTTTCTGCTTGAAACATCATTGCCCAAGCTCAAAGCTCGGATGTTGCACCTCAAAGCTCGACTATCCGAGTTCCAGGCGCGACCATTTGAGTTCCAAGCTCGATCGTTGCAGTTCCAAGCGCGGCAGTTGCAGTTCCAAGCGCGACCATTTGAGTTCCAAGCCCGATCGTTGCAGTTTCAGGCTCGGCAGTGGCAGTTCCAAGCGCGACTATCCGAGTTCTAGGCTCGAATGCTGAAGATCAAGGGTGCGATCGCCAAGTAAAGACTACGACTGACGGGATAATGTGGGCAATGGGTGCGATTCTCCAACGGAGAGGCTACGCCAATGAGTGGCTGATGGTTGTGCATAAGCAATAGCTCAGGTTCTAAACTGGAATGTTGCAAATCAGAGGTGCGATCGATCCTCTATGATCTCCATGCAATCATTGCTGGGTGAGGGCTTTTGAGCAATTGTCGGCGACGGTTGAGCGAGTGATGCAATTCACCTGGGATGAATCTGAGCGGGAGTCAAATTGGGCGAAACATGGGTTTGACTTTGCAGATGCAGAGCGGATGTTTGCGGGTGCGACATTTACGTTTGAGGACGATCGCTACGCTTATGGAGAACAGCGATTTGTTACATTGGGGCTATTGAACAGTGTGGTGGTCGTCATTGCCCACACTGAACAGGGTAGTAACGTTCGGATTATCTCAATGCGTGGAGCCACAAAGCATGAGCAACTCATCTTCTTCCGAAACCTCTAAAACTGACTGGGTGAGAGTGCGATCGATGTCTGATGACGACATTGATTTAACCGATATCCCGGAGGTGCCAGAGGCACAGATGGCACGGGCAGTGCTGCGAGTGGGTGGGGTAACAGTGGAGCGAGGACAGCAACAGGTGAGCCTGCCGTTAGATACGGTTGTGTTGGCATATTTCAAGGCAAAGGCGGGGGAAGCAGGCTATCAGAGCTTGATTAACACGGTGCTTGCAACGTATGTGCTGACCAATGCTGATCGTGATTACTCCAATAGCCCTCAGTCGTAGTTAGATCAGTAGATTTGAGCGATCGCTCCTCTCAAGCATCTGATCATTGCAGTTCAAAACTCGATCGTTCCGGTTTCAAACGCGATCGTTCCGGCTTAGAACACGATCGTTCCGGTTTCAAGTGACAGTAGTTCTGTTTCAAATGGGATCGTTCCGGTTTCAAGTGACAGCGTTCTCGTTCAAAACACGTATAGCCTACGGCATTCAAGAAAAGCGAAGCTTTCCGAAGGAATCGTTCCGGTTTCAAGTGCGATCGCCCACGTTCAAAACCGGAATGCTGAAGATCAAGGGTGCGATCGCCACGAAAAAACCACGACTAGCGCGATAATCGGGTCAGTCTGTGCGATCGCAGGGTACAAAAACCGGGTTTCTCAACCAACACTTAAGGATTCTATGTCTTGATTTTTGTAAGAAACCAGAAACCGGGTTGCTCAACCAGGCTTAGGGGTTTCACACCTTGATTTGCACAAGAAACCCGGTTTCTTTGCCCGTGCATAACCTCTCAATGGTGGGAGGGACATAAAGCTGTTGAGTTATTACCCCCACAATGCACCACCCAAACCGCTCCTCTAAACTGCGATGGACATCCACACTGCTCTCTGTGTGCTTGTTGACTGGGGCGATCGGCGGGTCGCTGGGAGTGCCCAACAGCAGCCATGCTCAATCCACCCCACCACTTTCAGCTGAACAGACGACCGCTCTGGCAGAAGCAACGCGGCTGAATGAACAGGTGCGTAAGCTTTATCAGGAGGGTAAATATAGCGAAGCAATTCCCTTAGCAGAGCGAGCCCTAGCGATCCGCAAACTCGCCTTGGGTAACCAGCATCCCGATGTTGCCACCAGCCTCGACAATCTGGCATTGCTGTACCAAAATCAGGGGCGGTACGCCGAGGCAGAACCGCTCTATCAGCAAGCCCTAGCGATCGTCAAACTCGCCTTGGGTGACAAGCATCCCGATGTTGCCACCAGCCTCAACAATCTGGCAGAGTTATACCGAAATCAGGGGCGGTACGCCGAGGCAGAACCGCTCTATCAGCAAGCCCTAGCGATCGTCAAACTTGCCTTGGGTAAACAGCATCCCGATGTTGCCATCAGCCTCAACAATCTGGCAGCGCTGTACCAAAGTCAGGGGAACTTTGAACGAGCGATCGCCTTCCTTACTCAGGGAATGCAGGTTGAAGAATGGAATCTGGACATTAATCTCGTCGTGGGTTCAGAGCAGCAGAAGCGAGACTACATCGCAACCATTTCTGCAACAACGGATGCTGCCATCTCCTTCCATCTCCAATCGGCATCCACCAACCCTGATGCTGCCCGTCTTGCCCTCACTGCTATTCTCCAACGCAAAGGTCGCATCCTGGATGCCCTCACCGATAACCTCAACCGCCTGCGCCAAAACCTCACTCCCGCTGACCAAACGCTGCTCGACAACCTTGCCAGCACTCGCAGCCAACTTGCTACTCTACTCTACGGTGGTTTAGGCAAACTTTCGCCTGAGCAATATCGCAGCCGCATCACCGACCTGGAACAGCAAGCAACGCGCCTCGAATCTGACCTCAACAACCGCAGTGCTGAGTTCCGTGCTGAGAACCAACCCATTACTCTTGAAGCGGTTCAAAAGCAAATTCCTGCCGATGCCGCACTTGTTGAACTGATACGGTATGGTCCCTTCAATCCCAAAGCGAAGCAAGACGATCGCTACGGTAAGCCCCGCTATGCCGCCTACATCCTCTCCCCACAAGGCACCATTCAAGCCGTAGACCTGGGTGATGCGGAAGCGATCGCCCAGCAAGCCGAAGCCTTCCGTCAAGCGTTGCGAAATCGGGATTCCAGGGTAAAGACGATCGCCCGTCAACTCGATGCCAAACTGATGCAACCCATCCGACAGAAGCTTGGTAATACCCGTAACCTACTGCTCTCTCCCGACAGCCAGTTGAACCTCATCCCCTTCGCCGCCCTGGTGGATGAGCAAAACCGCTACCTCGTCGAAACCACCAACATCAACTACCTCACCGCTGGTCGTGACCTCCTGCGTCTGCAAACGTCGATCGCCAGCCGTCAGCCGCCCGTCCTCCTTGCCAACCCCGACTACGCTGATCCAGGCGATCCTGCTTCCGCGCAACTCGTTCGCAAAGCTGGAACGATCGTCACCAACCCAACAGCCACGATCGTTGCATCGACCAAACCTACAGCGGCCCGTAGCACCAATCAGCGATCGACCGACCTCGCTACCCTCCGCGTCTCTGCCCTTCCCGGCACACTGGCAGAAATGAACGCCATTGCTCCCAAGCTGAAAGGTGCGATCGTCCTCACAGGTGCCCAGGCAACCGAAAACGCCCTTAAGCAAGTGCAAGCACCCAGCATTTTGCACATTGCTACTCATGGATTTTTTCTGGCAGATGCGATGCCGTCTACCGTTGCCAGTCGAGCCACCCTGATTCCTGTCTTCAACGAGTCCAATAGTTTCGGAGGCATCCGTCCGCCTAGCAGCGGCAATACTGAGAATGCTTTGTTGCGATCGGGTCTCGCCCTTACTGGCTTCAACCTGCGGCAAAGCGCTAGCGAAGATGGCGTTCTCACCGCTCAAGAAGAAGCCGGATTGGATCTGCGCGGTACGCAACTCGTCGTGCTATCTGCCTGCAAAACGGGTATCGGCAATGTCGCCAACGGTGAAGGCGTGTATGGCTTACGACGCGCCCTGGTGTTAGCCGGAGCCGCCAGCCAACTCACCAGTCTGTGGCAAGTCAGCGATGAAGGTACTAAGAATCTGATGGTGCAGTATTACGATCGCCTGCTTGCCAATCAAGGACGCAGTGATGCCCTGCGGCAAACTCAACTGGAGTTTCTGCACAGCAACAACTACCAACATCCCTACTACTGGGCAGCCTTCGTGCCTTCCGGTGATTGGCGACCCATACAATAAGGGCACGCCTTGATCTGAACGAATCGCTAGCAATGTTTCATTTTTCGTGACGATCGCAGAAAAACGCGATCGCAACCTCGACAATCAAACTCATTCACAGTGCGGCGAACCTCTATGCATTTTCGTAAACTTGTAAACTTGAGTGCCCTCTTTTTGTTGACGCTACTATTCACAGTTATCCTTGCCAGACCTGCCTGGGTGCAGCCTGACGCACCCAGGCAAGTGGCAGCAAACATCCCACCGTTGTTCACACCTGCTGCCACAGGCACGAGTCCGAAAGCGCTATCGACCAATCCAACGATCGTGCGTCAACGGTATGTGAACGCCAATACCAGCGTGTTGCCCCGCACACGAGGCGGCTCCGTGACGCTGAACCTGTTTGATGATGTCAGTTATAAAGTCGTGATTGAGCGCGTTGATCAGCCGTTTGCACCAACGCAGCCACCGTCGGGCGGGCGTGGTCTTGGCAACACTCTACCGATAGCAGGGCAGGGGGTGACCGTGCAGTTTGGCAGAGTGCAGGACATCCCCAACAGCGAAGTGTATCTGTCAACCAAGGGCGATCGTCTCTCTGCCAGTGTGCGTCTTCCCGATGGTACGTTGTATGAGGTTGCACCCACAAATACCAAAGCATTGGTGATTTGAGAAATCAAGACAGCCGCGTTTCCACCTGATGAACCACCGGGCGCACTGAAGCGGCTGACGCGATCGTCCACCAGAGGCTCCCGACCAGCCAAACCTCAAACATCCTTCGATGCATTGCCAGAACCCACTGTCCTCAAAGTACTGGTGCTCTATACCCCAAACGTTACGAAGCTTGCGGGCGGCGAAGATAACATGGCACTCTTCCTTTCGCGTGTACAGGAACAGACCAATCAGGGCTACCGGCAGAGTGACATTGAACAGTTGCGGGTTAAAATTACAGGCTGGAAAGAGGTGGACTATATCGAATCTGGCGTTGCCGAGCAGGATCTGAAAGCACTCACCGAGTTTGCCATAGAAAAACAATTACGCAAGACGTTTCAGGCAGATGCAGTGAGTTTGTGGGTGACGAAGCTGAACGATGCCTGCGGTCTGGGAAATTTGATCAAACCGCTGCTGAGTTTCAACAACACGCCTTCACGGTCGTCAAGGTTGACTGTGCAGCCAATAACTTCTCCTTTGCTCATGAACTGGGGCACAACCTGGGCAGCTGCCACGATCGTGACACCGATCCGGATTGTGGCGGTGCGTTTCCCTATTCCTTTGGCTATCGCGACCCGGATGGCGAGTTTCGCACGATTATGGCGTATGAATGCAAGACGGGAAACCACTGCCCACGCGTGAATGCCTGGTCAAGTCCAGCGTTAATGTTCAACCGTAAGAAAACAATGGGCGTAGCCGAAGAGTCAGATAATGTGCGATCACTCAACCAGGTTACCTGAGCGGTATCGTAACGATGAAAGCCCTCCCCAATCCACTTGATTGGACAGCGTTTAAACTCATTAGTGAGATAGCGTGAATGTGCCATCAAAAGCAACAGCCTTACACCTCTGACAGGTAATATCGCTGTAACAAAGCGAGACTAATCAGGTATAAGCGGAAACCTTGTTATGGCGACTCAGTTTTCTCGATTAAGTAGTTGCTGGAAGCGGCGCTCGTCTCTGCGTCGCCCCTTGCCGTGATGTTATGGCACGAGCGGGGACTCGTGTTACAACAGACCGACCCAACTCTAATGCCTGACGCTGGAAAGCATCAAACAGCAGTGCCACCACTAGATAAAAGGAAAAGGGTTCTGTCGCAAGAATGATAAGCTGGGGAGGCTCAATTTTCTCCCATCTCATCCAAAATGGCTTCCCAATCCCTGTTTAAGTGGTGTCACTTTCTGCCAGAGATCAGCCTGCTGAACGTGCGGTGGTCTTGCCGTTAGCCCTTGAGCGATCGGAATCTAGAAGAGATGATGGCGGAGCGAGGAGTCGAAGTGGATCACTCAACGATCAACCGATGGGTGTTGAAG
>Ga0163149_10002138_pt1 | contig 24354 bp, 22 predicted proteins | sample OliLakLV19MP5G1_FD_148604 | JGI IMG/M metagenome (GOLD analysis project Ga0163149, IMG submission 148604) | Freshwater microbial mat bacterial communities from Lake Vanda, McMurdo Dry Valleys, Antarctica - Oligotrophic Lake LV.19.MP5.G1 | ecosystem: Environmental > Aquatic > Freshwater > Lake >... | reverse complement strand
AGCCGCCTGCGAGCCGCAAGGGCTTGATGCGCAGCATGAAGCCCGCAGTGGCGAAGCGGCGGCGGATTAGGAGGGACGGTGCCAAACGAAGGCACAAAGCCAGGGCGCGGGTTTATGCGCGCTGGCGGCGGTCGAGCACGCGCAGGCGTAGCGACGGCGCGGCGGTTGCGGGGTTTATCGCAAGCGGCGTGACGGAGCGGTCCGAGTCCAACAACGCCCGATAATGTTGAAGATATTGGGGGAAATTCCGAATCGTCAGGTCGGCGATTCAAGTTCGGGAGCCCCGTCAAACTTCTTTGCTCCCATAAATGGCATCTGTGTAGAGAGCTTCCAGCACAAACTTCGTGTGCTTGATGCAGCGACCGTCCTTTCAGTCCCTCGCCACCACGGTGTCGTAGAGCCCGTAATGGGTCAGGCCTTCGTGGCTCTCGATGCCCGTATAGCGAAGCGACGCGTCTTCGTAGCGCCGGAAGGCGAACACGGCCTGGTTCATATGCTCAGTGTTAAACACCTTGAGCCGCACAAGCAGGTGAAAATCTTTTACCGTCAGACCGGTCACGATCAGAAACAAGTCGGGTTCAATCTTAGTAATGACATCCTGCAGCGTGTTCTCCCGGAAGTCGGTCAGATACATGAATGCCGGGATGCGCGTGGCGAACTTGATGAGCTTTTCCTGCACTAGCTTGCGCTTGGACTTGTATTCCTTCTCCTCGTCCGTGAGCTGCTTTTTCTGTTTTGCCGACAAGTCCTTGTCCTTCGCCTTGTCCTTCAGATCCTTCACCATCTCGCTTTTGTTGATGATGGTTTCGATAATGTTATCGCCGAGCGAGCGCCAGCCTTCGATGCGCTCCACGGCGGCCATCGCCTCGGGGTTGTCGAGGATGCGGCGCAGGGTGTCGTTATCCACGTTCACCAGCATGGCAGATTCCCACTTGCGCGCGAGCAACGTGGCCGAGGTTCCCGCCATCGCGATGTCGAGGATGCCGCCCGCATCAATCTGCGTCATGTTCGCGCCGTCGTAGGCCAGCACCGGCAGGAATGACACGAGGTCTCTCACGGCATTCTCCTGGTTCGGCTCGCCGGGCGAAAGCCCGATCCCATATTCAGAAAGCTGCCGCAACGCGCGCGTGGGCGCGAAGTCGAACACGAAACAGACAGGCTTGAGGATTTCCTCCTCGTTCGGGTCGTCACCGTTGGGGTTCTTGATTGACCACGGCGATTGCACGCGAAACGCCGCCTGAAAGTAGGTCTCCGGCGACTTGAGGTTTCGCAGCATCAGGATGGACGACCACTGCGGCACAGTGATGCCGGTGGTGAGCTTACCGCACGAGAGCGTGATGGTCTTGGTGTCGAAGCCGCTGCCGATTGCCTTGCGCACGGGCGGCAGCGCGTCCAACCCGATCCCCGCCGAGGCGCCGGCGGCGACGAGCGCATCGTAGTCATGCCAGAAAACGTTTTGCTTCTCAGCGAGCAGGTTCGCCATCGCGTGACAGGCCGCGACGTTAGGCAGGAACCAGAACGAGTGCTGGAGATATGGCAGCAGCCGCACGTCCGAATACGGGAACGGCGGTCGCGTGCCGGTCTTGAGGTATTCCACTGCCTTGGACACATACCCGCCGCGGATGATGTCCAGCCACTTCTGCACGTCGCTCTTGTGCTTGAACTGGGCCAACACCCCCGTGCCTGATGCCTCGAAGAATGCGTTGAGGTCGAACTCATCGAACTCACCGGCGCTCGCTATCGCCACCAGCTCCTCCGGCATCTGATAGGTGAGCAGCCGCATCTGTGGCAGCGCGCCGTAGGGATTCCACTTGCCGGCGTTCTTCCGCGCGAACTCTTCCTTGGCGCGCTGCTCGTCGGTGTAGGTCCAGTTGAAAATCTGTTCTTCGATGAACTCACCCGTAGCCAGCGCCTTGAACGGCGTTCCGGAGAGGTAGAGGTAGGCCTTGGTGGTTATGGGCAGGAACTCGGTCTCCTTCTCCGAGAGTTCGCTGAGGTCCTCGTTCAAGTCTGCCAAACCGGCGGCGTATTCGAGTTTGGCCTCCTTCTTGGCAACCGCCTCTTCCTCGCCCTCGAACAATTCCTTGGCCGTGTCGCGCCACGCGCCGAAGTGGTATTCGTCAAAGACGACCAGATCCCACTTCACTTTATGAAGCCAAGTGTTCTTCGGCTTGATGTTCCCCACGTCGTCGCGTCCCAGCAAATCCTGGAAGGAGCCGAAATAGACGAGCGGCTTGCTGGCGGAGACGCGCGTCGGGTCGCTGTCGGAATTGCGCGAGAGGTATTGCCAGCCGTCGAAGTCCGCGTGGGATTCGAGGTCCGTCTGCCACGCATCCTCCACGGCGGGTTTGAAAGTGACCACCAGCACGCGCTTGGCCCCGAGTTTCCGGGCGAGCTGATAGCTGGTAAAGGTCTTGCCGAAGCGCATCTTCGCGTTCCAGAGGAAGCGCGGGACGGCGTGCATATCCTCCTTCCAGATGGAGTGGAAATAGGCGTGGGTCTTTTCCACGGCGGCGCGCTGCTCGGCGCGCATGGCGAAGGTCTGGTCGTGCGTGCCGGTGAATCGCTGCCCGGTGCGCAGTTCGGTGAGGACGGTTTTCACGTCCTTGAGCGTGCAGCGCATCCATTCCAATTCGGCGTTCTCGCAGCCCTTCTTGGCCAGGGCGCCGCGCACCTCATGATCCGTGAAGGTCGTGCCGTCGTCGCGCTCGGCGAACTCATCGAGAACGATGGTGTAGTTCTTGATGTTGGCGGTCTTGAGCTGTTCGGCGACGCGCTGCTTCACGTCGCGCGTGGTCTGGCCCACCTTGAGCAGACCCGCGTGCGCCTTGTCCGCAATGGCGTAGGCGTAGATACGCGGCCGGGCCGCCGGCTTTGGCGCGAGGATTTCTTCGATGGTCTTACTCATCGTCGTCGGGAATCGTCTCGTTCGCGTCCTCACTATGCTCCGCGACTTGCGATTCGATGAAAACGATTTCGTTTTTGGTCAGCCCGTATCGTTTGTAGAGCTTTGCGTCTGTCCATTCTTGGTCGAGCGGCAGTTCAGGAACAAAACCATAGACTCCACGCGCAGCGTCTTGCGTAGGCTTGCGAAGTGAAACCAAGAAACGGACGAATCGGGTACGAAGATATCTTCCATAATTTTCTGCCGTCTTCTCGTCCTCAAAGTGTCCGGCAACGAGGTAAGTCTCGGTGCAAGCTGTGCCTGGTTCTGCGATGATGGGCTTGCTCAAAAACTTGGTTTCAATCGCCGCGCTTGTGCCCTGAACCCTTGTCATCAGCACCTTCCACTCATCAATCCACTCAGGATTTACAGTGATTTGGCTGCGCTCGATCCAGCCGGTGCGTTGGTTTTCGTAAAGTTGAACCGGGTTTTTTAAACCCGACTTTGAAGGTTTGCCCTTGAAATTCGTCGCAAGGCCGAAAGGCTTACGACTGGAAACCCGCTGGTTCAGCGTGGACTCTTTCTTGGCCCGAATCTTGTCCAAGATCGGAACGGCTTCATTGCGCCGGACGAGGACGTCGTACGTATCGAGGTTGCGTTTTACGGCTGGCCCGGTCGGCAGCCCATCCCAGATTGTCTTTACAGCGCACGGGCCTTTTGAATCGCGCTCCCAAAGAAAATACGATATGCCACCGCGAATTTTTACCCCCGGAAAACCTTCGTAGAGCTTCGGGTAGTCCACGATTCTCCGAAGGCGTTTGTCAGAAAGCATCCGCTCTCGATATTTGTCGAGACCTTTGCCACCGGCCATCCATCGCGACGGCGTAACGAACACGGCATAGCGCGGATCAAGTTCGAGCGCTTGCTCTACGAACAGTTGATAGATTGGCGCGGCACTCGTGCCATAGCCTCCGTCGTCCAATTGATACGGTGGGTTGCCGATGATTACGTCGAATTGCATGTTTCCTCCAAATATCTCGGCCAGTCGCGCTTTGATGTTTTCGGTGTGAATGAACGCGTAGGCGTGGGTTTCGTAACCTTCGCCGCGTTGAAAGGTTTTCTTACTGGCTCCGCAATACTTGCACTTGTCGCCATCCCACGTGTGTTTAAGGCGCTCGAACCAAATGTTCCCATTGTCGCTGGCGGACGATTTGGCGATGGAGTGCTCGCCTTTAGCGTGCTTCGAGCAATACACACTGCGCCGCGCGAGCAAGCTGGTGATTTGCGTGATGCCGATGCCGAACACCTGCTTCGTCAGGATGTGGTTCACGCGCTTTTCCAGATTTGGAATCTCCTGCTCCAGCCCCTTGGTAAGGCGGCTGGTAATCTCCCGCAGGAACACGCCCGATTTCGTGCAGGGGTCCAGGAACTTCACAGTCTTGTTGGCCCAAATGTTCGCGCCGCCGTGGTTGGCGGCCCACGCCTCGGCCAGCGTGTCCAGCATCCGGTTCGCGAACTCCGGCGGCGTGAACACCTCGTCGTTGGAGAGATTCGCGATGCACGTCAGCACGTCCGGGTTGCGGCTGCGCAGGGCAAAGCTGGCTTGGTCGCTCATACGATGACCTCCGGCGCAAGGGCGGCCAGCTCACCCACCGTCATCGGCGGGTAGGTTTTGGTCGGCGTGAAAATTTCGTGTTTGCCGAGATTGGCGAAGAGGTCGCCCTCCTGGCTGTATGCCGACGCCCCCGTCAACATGTCCAAACGGAAGTCACGTCGCTGGAACCGGCCTTTACCCAGATAACCCCACTCGGCGAAGGTGATTGGCAGTTTGCCTTGGGCGCGCATCGTCAGGGCGTCGCCATGGACGAGGTCTTGCGAAAGCACGTAAAACGCAGCGCGGTACAGGTTGTCCGATCGAGCGAGGGTCAGATACTCGGCGAAGATCGCCAGCAAGTTCGCGCGGCACTCGGCGATGTTGTCCGTCAGCAGCTCGATGCCGTAGAGGCACATCAGCGCGAGCAAGGCGTAATGCCGCCGCTCGAAATCAGATTTGCCGTATTTGAGCTCCACGGCGGCCAGCTTGCGCCGCAGGATCTGCACGAGGAAGTTGCCGTCCCCGCATGCCGGCTCCAGAAAGCGCGAGTCAATGCGCTCGGTCTCGTCTTTCACGAGGTCGAGCATTGCCTCAACCATCCATGCGGGGGTGAAGACCTCCCCGTGGTCGGCGACGCGCTGTTTTGACTTGACTAGGCTCATGGGCAAACGCATTCGGGGTACAGCTCGTAGCCGTGCGGACCGCGGGGGCGAACGCGCTCGGCAAAGCGCAAGAAGAGGAGGCCGAGGTCGGAACCGGAGTATTCCTGCCGCTTGAGGCCGGAATAGGCGCGAAACTGGTCGGCGGCATCCCACCGGCGCTTTTCAAGCGATGTGGAGGCAACGTCTTTTTCGGAGGGGGCGATCCATTGCATGGTTACTCTGCCTCGATGAGTTCAAGCCCGCTGTCGTGGGCCATTGCGGTGGGGATGTCTTCGCCCTCCTCGGCGGGTTCAGCGGTCGTCGGCGCGGCATGGCCGGTGATGCGCGTGACCAGTTCCATGAGCAGCTTCTGGCGCGCTTTCATGAAACTGGCGAAGTCGTTGGTGTAAAGCTCCGGCACGGGGATGCAGTGGGTTTGCAGATAGTTGGCGAGCGCGGCCTTGTCGATGGGCGGCTCGATGATCTGGCCGTTAGGGCCGGCCTTGCCCTTTTCCAGCTTCTCCAGATACAGGGAGGGCGCGACACCGCCGATGATGCGGTTGGTACGGTAGCCAAGCGGGGTCTTGTTGACGACGGAATCGTAGAGCGAGGCCGGCAGTTTCGGCGATTGCGATTCGCACCAGGCTTTGGGGAAGATGTGGTGAATGTCCACGGCTTCGTCAAAGAACACGATCTGATCGAACGCCTGCCCGCTGCGAAAGTCGATGGCACCCTGTCGCAATAGCAACGCCTGCAAGCCCTTGTAGGCGGCAGAGAGGCGTGAGCGCATGGTCAGCAGGCGGTCAGTGCGCAGCACGCCATCGGTGACGGTGGAGGGTTCGCCGCCCCCATCAAGCCAGGCCGGCACTTCAAGAATGTCCTTGGCGAAGCGGCTTTCGACCGCCGAGCCGTACAGCTCGCCAAACACGCCGCACCAGTACCAGCGGGCGATCTTGTCGTTGTTAGTCGTGTGCTCGGCCTTGTCGCCGATCTCCGCAAAAATGGCGGCGAGAGGAACAAGCTGCGTCTGATAGGGAAGATCGAGAACCCGGTGAATCTGCTGCTGGCGCAGGAATTTTGCGGCACGCTCGAAGCCCACTCGCACCGTGTGGCAATGTTTCTTGTAAGCGACCAACGGCAGATCGAGCAGCGATTGGCGTGTAGCGCGGACAGCCGGCCAGTCGCTTTCCTTCTTCGATGGGTCGGCCATCGCAGCCAGGCGCACTTCCTTGGTGTGCAGCAGCGCAATGGCTTGGAGGAAGTCGGTCGACGCCACATTGGCCAGTACGCCTTGTGCCTGACCAGCAGCCCGGCCGAAGGCGGCGAGACGCTTCTGGATGCCGAGCTTGAGGTCAGGGTTGTCGACCTTTTCATCGCCAAGCCAATCGTCGCGCAACTTATGGCCCTGGGCTGCGTACATTGCGGTGAGCAGCTCGAAGGCATCTAGTGCCTTGCCGCCGGTGTTGACCTTCTCGAAGACGAGGCAGACAGCTTCGTGGGAGGTCTCGGCACCAAGGGCGATGACCGGCACCTGATATTCGGAAAAATTCTTGAGAACGTCGTTCTTGAACTGCTTGAAGACTTCGCGCATATCGGGCTTGCCCTTCGCGATCCAGTAGTCGCCGAACTCTTCCTGCCAGGTGTCCCAGTTGAACGCCTGATTGAGGGGGTACATGAGGCTCTCGTATTCGAGCTGCGGCACGGACAGGTCGAGAACGATGTCTTTGTCGAAGTTCTCCTTGAGCTTGCGATCTTCCGGCATGGCAGAGATCGCCGAGTCTCGGTCGGCTTCGGCGCTGAGCGCCTTGCGAATGTCGATATAGAACCATCGTTTGACCAGGCGTTTCTTGGCGGTGATGGTGGAAACGACCTGGCGACGCATGCAGCTTTGGTAAAGCGATGTCATCCGCTGCTGGCCATCGAGCAGCAGTTGTTCTGGTTTCGTCTGTACTGCAACCGGGGCGCCCTCGATGGGGCGGTAGGCGAAGACCACACCTGTGTCGATCTTTGACTTAAGCGACATCAGCGCCCCCATCGGAAAACCCCGAGACACGGAGGCGATGAGGCTCATGATGCGTTCTTCTTCCCACACCCAGCTTCGCTGGAAGTCCGGCAGTTGCAGCTTGCCGTCTTCGCAGGTCTTGAGCAGCGTCTGGAGCAGCACCGGATTGGTGTCGAAGGTGGTCTTGGCCATCAGTGTTGCACTCCCTGTTACATGTTCTTGTCGTCGCTCACGTAAGAATTGGTTCGCCGGGCAGCTTGCGGAGTTTTCTGCAAAGCGGCCAGGTGCTGGCTTTCGATGTTGTCAAATCTCCGTCGCGTTTAGGTTTCTGATTCTTGATCTTCTATTTCGACTTGGGGCCAGCTCTCTTGCTTTTGGGTGGTGACTGGCGTGCATTAGAAAGCCCACCTGGTTCAGCAATCTCAACCCCCACCCGCCCGCAATAGTCGCGGATCATCACTGCAACCATGTTGGCGATGCTGCGGTGCTCCTTCACGGCTGCCGCGCGCAGCGCCTCTTTCAGTGCCGGTTCGATACGATACGTAAGCGTGCTGGTCTTGCCGGTCGCCATGGAATACCTCTATGCAGCGGTTGTAGTGTGGATATACTGCACTGTACAGCAACATCCCGTATCGTCCAATGGCGTTGATTTTGAACCCCGCCAAGGAGGCAATGTTGGGACATATCCGCTTAGGAACGCTTCCACGATCACGGCAATGGATTCAGGTCCTTGACCTCATTGGCGGCGGCGCGGGTACGCCCGATGTGGCGGCCGCGACGATGGAAGCGTCGCAGCGCGGTCTCACAAACGCTGCAAAAGACCCTGGACTCGTCTACACCGTCTGGCTCCTAACTCAGGTTCCGCTGGCGGCCCGAAGCAAGGATTTCACCGCACGCCTGCAGAAGCTCGGGTTGGGAGTTAGCGATTCCCCAAGCTTGATGGAAGTGGTGGGCGCATTCACGGGCGCTGTGGATGCCCACCTGCGCCGTACCGGAGGCCGTACTGATCTTGGCGAGATGGCCCAGATGGCAGCGGCCGAAGCACTGACAGCGCTTGGAACGCCGGCGAACGCCAGTCTGTTCGAGACGACTGCGCCCAGTGCGCAGCAGACCATCAAAAGTTTTTCCACCACTAAGCAGTTCAGCACACTCGCCAGGGAATTCTTCACACGCCTCTCAAGGAAATACCTCACCTATTTCCTGAGCCGTGAACTCTCAAATTATGTCAGTGGGGATGGCCGATTTTCCAATATCGACAGCCACGCGGCGTTCAACAAGGGTCTGGATCTCCACTGCCGACAGGCATCTCGCATCATCGAAGAGTTTTCCGGGGGCTGGTTTTCTAAGACCAATTTCGAAGGACGGATTACCCAGGAGAAGGCAGCCGGGTTTGTCCATATCGCGCTGAAAAAACTCCGTGCTGAGCTCGCCAAAGGGGGGCCCGACGGTGAGCAATGAGCGCGTCATTCTTTGTGGAGGATTGAACGCCCCTGGCAAGGCACGGGGAAAGGATGCGGTGCCGCTTTCCCTGTGGGGAAACGACAGCAACGTCATGCTTAAAGTCGGCGACATTAGCCAGAAAATGGTGGCCAATATCGCGCCGGCCCTGATCGATCTGTTGGAAATCGCCACTTACGTCTACTGCGCTGATCAGGCGACCACGCGCGGCGGGGGCAGTTCGCGGGAATATGGCGCAAAGTGGCGGCGCCAATTTCAGTTCCATATTCCCGTGCGGGAACCTGATCTATGGTCATCGAAGCCGGTTCGCACTGCACTGTGCGACACACTGGGGTTCTTGTCGGACGATGAGTATGAATTCACTTTCAAGAAGCTGGCCAAGCCGGAGCCGGTAGATCAGTACCTCGATTTCGGTGATGGCGGCGCAACCGGATTTCAGGCCGAAGAGGTCATCTTGTTTTCGGGTGGGCTCGACTCACTCGGCGGAGCAATCCAGGAGGCCATCGCCGATAAGAGATCGATTGCATTGGTCAGCCACCGATCTTCCCCAAAAATAGACAGCCGGCAAAGGGCGCTCCTGGAGGACCTAAAAAAACACATTCCTTCCAAGCAACCCTTTCACGTACCGGTTTGGATCAATAAGGACAAGGCATTGGGGAGGGAATACACCCAGCGGACGCGATCTTTCCTGTACGCCTCGCTGGGTGCCATCGTTGCGCGCATCTTTGACCTGCAAAGGATTCGCTTTTACGAAAATGGGGTGGTCAGCATCAATCTCCCGATTTCGCCCCAGGTCGTTGGTGGACGGGCGACGCGGACCACTCACCCACAGGTCCTGAACGGATTTTCGGAAATTTTCTCGGCCATCTTTCAGAAGCCATTCGCAGTAGAGAACCCATTTCGCTGGATGACCAAGGCCGAAGTCGTAAAGTCCATTCGCGATCGCGGGTGCGGCGACCTTATCAAGCACACCGTGAGTTGCACCCACGTATGGGAAATGACCAACCTGAAAACGCACTGCGGCACTTGCTCGCAATGCATTGACCGGCGCTTTGGGACACTGGCTGCCGGATGCCCGGACTCGGAAGATCCGGAGGAAATGTATGAGGTCGATCTGCTACGGGGAGAACGGCCGCTTGGTGATAGCCGCACGATGGTGGAATCCTACGTCGGGATGGCAAAGCGGGTTAGGATCATGTCCGATATAGCGTTCTTCACAGAGTTCGGCGAGGTACACCGGGTCACTCGGCATATTCAGGGCATGAATGTGGATGACGCAGCCACTCGAATCCTGGCGCTGTACAAGCGCCATGCAACGGAAGTGGGTGATGTCATCACCAAGGGAATACAGGGTCACGCACAGGACATTACCGACGGCAAGCTGGCCAGTACCAGCCTGCTGATTCTGGCTTTGCCGGATGAGTACAAAAGGCCAGCCACGTTTGCGGATACGCCGTCTACACCCGTGCTGGTCCTCGATCAAATCAGGGACGGTGAAACCAATCGGGGACTGCTTGCGCGCATTGTGGGGACGGAACGGTTCGAGGGGGTCAACAAGAAAATCGGCTCGCGGGAACTTTTCTTTGTGTGGCTTCTCTTCGGGTCGAAGCGCACCCATGACTTTGCGGGCCAACGCATCACGGTGGTCACGGAAGAAGAAGCATCCCAAGAACTGCTGAAGTGGAGCGCCGACAATTTCCTGAAATTCTCAGGAAAAGACAAGGACAAGCCGGCCTACCGCGTCCAGAAAATGTGGGGCGAATTCGTTCGCCAGATCGAGAGGGAGAAGAACCTCAAGAATCTCTTCACCGACGCCCACAAGAGCGTGCGCAGACAGAAGCTGTACGCCATTTGCCTGCGACCCGACGAGAAGCAAATCGTCGTCGCCAGCATTCCTGCCCTCTTCCAGAAATCCACCGCATAAGCCGGCGGTCGCGCCGCACGTCGAAGCCTGCCCATCTGGCCGGGCTTTTTTTGTTTCTGCGCATGGGGGTGTGAAAAATCCACACCCTGTGCTTCAGGAAAGTCCATTTCCAACAAGCATTTCCACCGCGCGTTTTTCTGCTTTTCACAGGGATCAATGAAACCTCTCGATCCAAAATAATTCCGTGAGATTTACTTTCACACAGAGAGGTTTGAACATGACGCATACCATCCTGCGGCTTCCCGCCGCAAAGACCGAATCAGGATATTCCCGTTCCACCATCTACCTTCGCATCTCGCAGGGCTTGTGGACCAAGCAGGTGAGCCTGGGGCCGCGCTGCGTGGGCTGGCCCGCGCATGAGGTCGCGTCACTGAACGCGGCGCGCATCGCCGGCAAGACCGACGAGGAGATCCGCGCTCTCGTGGTGAAGCTGGAAGCGGCGCGCAAAGCTGCGGCGTAGGGGGCGCGGTGATTAGCGCGCCCGAGACAGATTCGCCACCCGAGGCGGTGGAAACCGACATAACCGGCAAAACCGATCTGGTCGGCAACGGTGAATTCCTGCTGTCCGTGTTCGGCGAGCTTGCCGACGCTCGCCCGGTGGTGGTCAGCTTCGTGGGCAACCCGGCCATCGCACCGGCCAAGGTCTGGTTCGGAAGGCCGTGGCCGGGCACACCCGAGGTGTCTGCCAGCTTGCCCGCCAGCGCGAACAATTACTTCAGCCTCGCGGTATTCAGGCCCGACGAGGCAGGCCAATTCCGCCGGCAGAAGGCGCGCTTTCACGCCCTGTACGCGGTGATGCTGGACGACATCGGCACCAAGGTAGTCCTGGAGCGGCTGACCTTGCCGCCGTCGTGGCTGCTGGAGACATCGCCTGGCAATCATCAAGCCGGGTATCTGCTCGGTGAACCGCTGGCAGACGGCAGCGTTGCCGATCGCCTGATGAATGCCATCGTCGCCGCTGGGCTGTGCGACCCCGGCGCGAACGGCCCGAGGGCGCGGCTGGCGCGCTTGCCGGCCGCGATGAATGGCAAGCACACACCGCCGTTTCGGTGCCGGATGGTCGAGTGGTCGCCAGAGCTGCGCTATTCCGTCGAGGATCTCGTCGATGGCCTTCAGTTGGAATTGGCATCCGCCGGGCGGGCCACGCGACCGGGCACGCGCGCCGCGCAGCAGCGCCCGATTGACGGCGACCCGGTCTGGATACCGCGCCCCGAGGAGAACAGCGTACTGGTGGCATTGCGCGACCGTGGCCTCTACAAGGCACCGCTGGGCGATGGCAAGCACGACATCACCTGCCCCTGGGTGCAGGAACACACGGGCTTCGTGGACGGCGGCACGGCCTATTTCGAGCCCGACGACAACTGGCCCATCGGCGGATTCAAATGTCTGCATGGCCATTGCGCCGAGCGGCATGTGCGCGACCTGCTGCGCTTTGTGGACATCGAGGTCAACGCCGCGCGCATGAAGCCCACCATCCGCGTCATGGCAGGCGAGATCCATCGCGTGGTGGATGCGGCCGAGCGCGAGCTGGCGCACTCGCGGCGGCACTACCAGCGCGGCGGGCTGATCGTGACTGTGGTCACCGACCCCGGCACCCGCGAGACCCGCGTGCAGGACATCAGCGCGCCCGCCCTGGTGCGGGCATTGGCCGGTGCCGCCACTTGGGAGCGGTTCGATGCACGCTCCGAGGACTGGATGCGCACCGATCCGCCGGCCCGCCATGCGACGGTGCTGTTCGATTCCACCAGCTACCACCACCTGCCGGTGCTAAGCGGTCTGGCGCGGCAGCCCTATCTGCGCCCCGATGGCAGCCTGATGACCGCGGCCGGGTATGACCCGTCCTCCGGCATGTTCGGGGTGTTCGACGCGCGCGAGTTCTCGATCCCCGACAAGCCGACCCGAGTGCAGGCAATGGGCGCACTGGCGCTGCTCAAAGACCTGTTGACGGAATTCAGTTTCCCAAGCGATACCGACCTGGCGGCTGCTTTGTCGGCGCTGCTTACCGCCGCCGTGCGGCCCAGCCTCGCCCACGCGCCGATGTTCCACGCACGCGCGCACATGGTGGGTTCGGGCAAATCGTACCTGTGCGAATTGATTACGGCCTTTGCCACCCCGCAGCGGGGTACGCCGACCACCTTTCCCGGCGACGACGAGGAATGCCGGAAACTGCTTCTGGCGGAGTTGTTGCGCGCGCCGGCGGTGATCGAGTTCGACAACCTCACCGGCGATCTGGTCGCGCACAAGACACTATGCACGGTGCTGACTTCAGAGCATATGAGCGGGCGCATTTTGGGTGTGTCCAAGACAGCCACCGTCAGCACCCGCGCCTTGTTCCTCTCCAGCGGCAACAACGTGGGGCCGGTGCAGGACATGACCCGGCGCTGCATCACGATCCACCTGTCGCCCGAATGCGAAATACCGGCGGCGCGAAGTTTCACACGGCCGGAGCTGGTGCGCGACGTACTGCGCGAGCGTGGCCGCTATGTCGCTGCGGCATTGACCATCGTGCGGGCCTGGATCGTGTCCGGCAGGCCGAAGGCCGATTGCAAGTCGATGGCGGGTTACCGCGACTGGTCCGCCTTGTGCCGCCAACCATTGCTCTGGCTGGGTCTCGCCGACGCGACGGAATCCGTGTTCGAGGCGATGGCGGAAGACCCGGACCGTGAAACGCTGGGCCGCCTGCTGACTGCATGGCAATCGGCATTCGGCAAAACGGCGGCGATGGTGCGCGATGCGGTTCGGGTATCGGCATACGGTGACGAGCACGCGGAACTGCGGGAAGTGCTGCACGACATTGCCGATGAACGCGGCGAAATCAATCGGCGCAGGCTGGGATGGTGGATCAGGCGACATGCCGGGCGCATCGTCGAGGGCCGCCGCTTTGTGCGGGCCAGCGGCAACCGGTCGGCGGAAGCCTGGCAGGTGGAATCGCCTGCGTTGGTTTCGCCGGTTTCATCGGTTTCCGGCGGACCGGGTGCGCAAAGTGGCGGCGGCGCAGCGGACGACGCCCAAGCCTATGCCCGCGCCAGTCGCGGCGAATGAGCGGCGTGGCCGAGCAGATCCATGAGTAAGCGTCACCCGAACCCGCGCCTCGCCAAGATCCACCGGAACTACACCGTGGAAGAAGTCGCCGGCGTGTTTGGCGTTCACCGCAATACCGTGCGGGAGTGGGTCAAGCGGGGACTCCCGACCAGCGATGGCCGGCGCCCGATGCTGATCCTCGGGGCCGACCTGGTTGCCTTCCTGCGTGCGCGGCGGGTGAAAAACAAACGGGCCTGCCAGCCGGGGGAACTCTATTGCTTCGGATGCCGCGCACCGAAAGCGGCGGCGGGTGCCATGGCCGACTATCAGCCCCTGACCGCGACCCAAGGCAACCTGATTGCGATGTGCGCGGATTGCGAAACGATCATGTACCGGCGCGTCAACCTGACCAAGCTGGCGCAGGTTCGCGGCAAATTGGACATCACGCTGCCGCAGGCACTGCCACACATAGACGAGAGCGCCGAGCCCTCCGTGAACAGTGACTTGAGATAGGGAGCAGCAGACCATGACAACGCACAACGCCGACAACGAACGCATCAAGCGCCGCTACTTCGCTTATCTGAAGGAAGCCAAGCGCCACAGCGAGCCGACGGTGGACGCCGTGGCCAAGGCTTTGGCGCGCTTCGAGGCCGATACCCGGCACCGGGATTTCAGGGCGTTTCACTTCGAGCAGGCCATCGCGTTCAAGAAACACCTGGCCGAGCAAAAGGGGCAACGATCCGGCGAGAAGCTCAGCAAGGCGACCCTGAACGCGACGCTTGCGCACGTCAAACGTTTCTTCCACTGGCTCGCGGGGCAACCGGGCTACAAGTCGCGCCTTCAGTATTCCGATGCGGACTATTTCAACCTGTCGGAAAAGGACGTGCGCGTGGCCACGGCCAGGCGCGAACAGGTGGGGCCGACCGTGGAACAGGTGAAGCACGTCATCGCCATGATGCCGGCCGAGAGCGCGATCCAGCGCCGCGACCGCGCCCTCATCGCGTTCACGCTGCTCACCGGCGCGCGGGACAGCGCCATCGCCTCGATGAAGCTGAAGCACGTCAACCTCGCCGCGGGCTGCGTCGAGCAGGATGCCCGCGAAGTCCAGACCAAATTCAGCAAGACCTTCACCACGTTCTTCTTTCCCGTAGGCGACGAGATTCGCCGGATCGTGGCTGAGTGGGTGGCGTATCTGCGGGAGGAAATGCTCTGGGGCAATGACGATCCGCTATTCCCGGCGACGCGCATTGCGCTGGGGCCGTCACGCCAGTTTGAAGCGGTGGGGCTGGAAAGGGCGCACTGGAGCAGCGCCGCGCGCATCCGCACCATCTTCCAGAACGCCTTCGCCAGCGCCGCCCTGCCGTACTTCAACCCGCACAGCTTCAGGAACACCCTCGTTCGGCTCGGGCAGTCTGTCTGCCAGACCCCGGAGGAGTTCAAGGCGTGGAGCCAGAACCTGGGGCATGACAAGGTGCTGACGACCTTTCTGAGCTATGGGCAGGTGGAGAGTCCGCGACAGGGGGAAATCATTCGAGGGTTGGGGGCGCCGCAAGTCGGCATGCTGCCGGGTGTCAGCGAATTTGCGAAGGCGGTAGTCCGCGAGATGCGGGAGTCCGGGGTGGGAACGGTGTGAGCAAGTCCCCATTGTCTGGGGCATTCCCACACGGTAAAAAGGGGCGGAGAATGCTTGCCTCAAACCTAAGCAAACCGGGAGGGCTTCCATGCCCGTATTCAGATCGATCCAGGACAAGGATGTGGTGCAAAGCATTGGCGCGGCGAAGACGCGGCTGGTCTACGTGGCGCCGGGCGTCTCCAAGGAAGTCGCGCAGGCGCTCGTGACCTGCCTTGAAGGCAAGGGAGTTCCGCAAATCGCAATCGTGCTCGATGGGGACGAAGAAACCTGTCGCTTGGGCTACTGCGATGCGCCGTCGTTGGAAAAGCTGAGCACAGCAGTGATGAAACGCGGCATGCAAATCCGGCGCCACGCCGGAATTCGCTTGGGCCTTTTGCTGTCCGACCAGGAAGTCCTGATCTGGGCGCCGGCGCCACTGATGTTCGAGGCACCACGCGACACCGAGGAACCCAACGGATTGATATTGACACCACAGACCTTCGAAGTCCTTCCCGAGGCGCTTGGCGTCGATCCCGAAACCCCGCCAGACGAAGTCGAAATAGGCACCGCCATGCTCACGCACGACGAGGTTAAATTGGTTGTGCAGGCAATCAAGGCAGCGCCACCGGCGCCGTTTAATCTGTCCCGTCTGTGCCGCGTGTTTTCGGCCAAGTTCCAGTTCATCGAAACCGTATTGCGAGGCGCCGAGTTAACCAAGCGCGAAATGCGGCTCGATAGCTTGATCGTCAATTCCGATGCACCCGAAGAACTGCGCTCCCTGTTGCACACGACGGTGCAGCCATTCAATACCGATGCCGACAAGCCAGTTGAGGTGGCAGCGATTGTAAATGGCGAGCTGGCCTTTCGCAAAAATTGCGAGCAGATGATTCTTAAGCCCACTACGCAGACTGACATCCACGAATACTGGGCCAAGCTGACCGAGCGCTATATCGTCAACCTGCCTGGCTTCGGCAAGCTCATTCGTCACACCCACAAGGCCAAGTTCGAGGCGGAAAAGGTGGTTTTCGAATTTGTTTTGAACCAATGGGTTGTGGGGTTTCGCAAGCTCGTCGAGGGCGATCACGACAAGCGGGTGATCGGCATCGTTGACATGATCGAGAGACGAATGAAGCAATCCTCAGCAAAAGTAAAACTCGATCGTGGCGGTATTCAGGCTCTTGTCCGCAATGGGCTCGACCGACTGCGTGTGATCGAGCCAAGTGTCAAGGTCGTGTACAAGGACATCACCGTAGAATCGGCCCGTGACAAGGAGTTTCTTGACGTGCTGCGCAAGGCTGTGCCCGAAGACGAACTGAAGGGCTGGTTCCAGATTTTCGACGCCGCGCCAGCCATGCAAAACATGCTGAAACTGTGAATCGAGCCGACTCATACTCCAACTCCAGAATTCGTCAATGGGTCGAGAGAGCCAATGCGATCACGGATGAAGACTCGCAAGTAACCGAATGGCGCCTTTCCGAAAGGGCTTGGCTTCAAACGTGATGCAACTGCTACCAAGGCTGCGATCGTGGCTATTTCCCCGCGCCACTCGACAGAGGGCCTTGCAGATCGCGGCCGAAGCATGCAAGTGTGATTCTGAAGGGCTGACGATTCATGGCACACAGCCGGACAACTGCCGCATATACAATGCGCCCACCGAGCCTTGCTGGTTCGTTTATGTCCCCTGGGGTGATGGGATGGACGGACGGATGCTTCGGAGCAGCCGAGTCATACTTGTTTCGAAGCGCAGCGGCGTGATCCTATTCGACGGTTCCGCAAACGACGAGGGATGATCCCGTTGCATGGCACCGCTCGACAAAAAATGGGGCTTGCATTTTGACGGGTGCAGGTTAGCAATTTCGGCGTGCCGTTTGCGGGAACACACCGAGCTGGGCCAGATAAATCCGTTCCCGCCCATTACTCCCGTCAGTGCTGGTCAGCCACTGGCTTACGTGGATGTCGTGGACGCTGCCGGGCCTGTGCATACATTGACTGGTTACACGTTGGATGACCTGTTGGCCGGAAAGCATGGGGACGTGTCCGAGACGGTTGTGCGCGAATTGCTCGTTCATGTGGAAGGTAAGCCTGCGCGTCGTTGGCTTACCGGCGTGGAAGAACAGCTGCAGAAGTTCTGCCGCCAGCGCGCCCTGCGCAACATGCCGGAACCGTTCTTGCCGGCGGATTCGGAGAGCCCATTCGGCGTGAAGGGCCTGCACAGTGCTTTGCGTAGCTGGATCAATGCTCATGGCAAGGAAAAGGCATCCGTCGCGCAATTGTTTGGGCGTATTGAGAACCTGGGCAGCAAAGGGCTGCGGGCTGAAGAGATGGCATTTTGTGGACTGGCAAAGAGGCTGAAGGATGTAACAGGCCCGACCGTCACAGGCGATGCCATATTGGGCTGTTTGAACTTTGACGCCCTGCGCCTGAATGTCCTGCCGGTGATTCGCCCGGCCACCAGTCAGCTCGAATTCGTTAGAGTTCCAGCCAATGCAACGTTCAAACGAATCAAGCCGAAACTCAAAGCCGGACTGGTAACGCATCCGCAATGGCGCGACCGTGTGCTCGGCTATTGGGTTGATGTGGTGGATTGGGGCGATTTACTCGGCCCGGAGCAAGGCTGGATGGCTTTTACGTATCGCGGGAAACCGATTGTTCCACATGACAAACCTTCGGGTCTGTGCGCCACCCATGAAGAAGCTGCGATGCTGGCAAATAACCACGCCCAAAACGTATTTCCAAAGCTGACTGCAAAAGGAAAATGGTCGCGTTATCGTTTAACCGGCGGCGAACACTACCGAGAATGGCTGGTGACTTTGCCGCACTACCTGCCATGCTTTTTCTCCAGCCACTTCGAGCATCGCAATGTGCTCTTGCATGCGCGTTGTGACATGCGTGAGGGACCTGAAGACGACCGCGTGCTGGTGCTGCAAGAGGTGCAGAGCGACTGGGCGCAGAAGGCGCGGCGTGCATTGAAGCCAAAGGCAACTTCGGCGGAGCGAATACCCGTGCCTCCGTGGTTGCAAGAGTGGCCAGCCCTCGCTCTCAAGTTGATGCTGCTTCATGCGATGCAGCGAGGGGCAACCGCGTTGGCCTGGACTCCGGGCAAGGTTCAAGTTGAACGCTATCGCGGACTGGGAGAAGCCGGCTTGCTGGAGTTATATGACCGCACCCTGCCCGCCGAAGCGAATCGACTCCTTCGGCCTTATGGCAGGAAATGTGCAACCATCGAGGTGTTTCAGCCGGCCAATTTCTACATCGAACCTGCGGATATCGGCTACGAAGTCTTCGACGACGAGAGGCTACCCATAGGCAAGGCGGCAAGCTGGGAAGACGCACAGGCCTTGTTGCCCGATGGCGCCCGCGAGGTATTAAAGCCCATGCATGGTGTCCGGCTGGATGCGGACCTGCGCGATCGCCTGCTTACCACCGGCTTCTACGCCTGGGGTGGGGGGATTCGGTAGTGACCTTCCCTCTATTTTTCGTCTTCCAACCCAGCGCCCTCATGCCGCCATTTTCTGCACATACTGAGTCTTGATCCAGTCCTGCAATACTGAGTCGGCGACTGGTAGCCGAGCATGGGGCGACGACTCAGCTTATCATCGAGCCGAAGTATGCCTCTACTCTCTATGGACGCCACCACCTTTTTACTTCTGATCCAGCGCAAGGCCGGTGGTTCGGCAGATATTAGAGATCCTCTGAGCGCCACTAAGGACTTCCTGGCGACAACCGGCGAGACTGCCGAAGCGCAGGCCCTACGCGAGGTTCTCCGCACCCTGGAGACGGGTAACGGCACGTTCAGGGAGGCAGACATCTGGCTCTTCAGCCGAGATCGACTTCAGCTGATAGCCGCGCTGATTGAGACACGCCTGTCTGGACTCCACTCCAAATGTGAGTGGGATGCCCTCCGCTGATATACGCGGGTTGGCGGGTGTCTTTACCGTTGGCCTCATCGCGCTGATCTTCGCCATCCCGGCCTACGCCGACTTCACCGGCAAGGTTGTGGCCGTAGCTGATGGCGACACCATCACCGTCCTGAACGGGCGGGAGCAGGTCAAGGTGCGGCTGACCGAGATCGACGCGCCGGAGAAGGCGCAGGCGTTCGGAAACAGGTCGAAGCAGTCCCTCTCGGATATGTGCTTTGGCAAGATCGCTACGCTGGCTGACAAGGGGAAAGACCGCTACGGGCGGACGCTGGCCCGAGTGACGTGCGCCGACATCGACGCGAACGCGGAACAGGTACGGCGCGGTATGGCCTGGGTGTATGACCGCTATGTCGCCGACCGAGGGCTATACTCGATTCGGGACGAGGCGAGAGCGGCGAAGCGCGGGTTGTGGGCGGATGTAAATCCAGTACCGCCGTGGGAGTGGCGCAGAGAAAAACGGTAGCGGCCGGGGGGGGCGGGTAAAATCTCTGGCGGATCAAGAACCTTGGACCGCGTCCGATCCCACGCGCAGAATTTTTTCTCTAAAAAGGAATAATTGATGATCCCTGCAGGATGAATGCCGCAGCCTTCCTCTTGACATTAGACGCCGCGCTCGCGCCGTCTCTCCCGTTCGAAATCCACTCGCAGAGGCGCGGCAAACCGTTATGCCGCCTTACGCATAATCGGGACAACCTTTCCACCCGCCGCCCACTGGTCAACCATCCCGGCCCACGTGTTCATAAGGTCGCGGCGCTCTGCGAAGTATTGGTACTGGTTGTATGCGGCCTTAGTCGCGTTGCGTTCCTTGTGCGCAAGCGAAAGCTCGATCAGGTGTTCCGGGTAGCCGAATTCGTGCAGCAGGCTTGTCGCCGTGGCTCTGAATCCGTGCGCGCTGAATTTGAGGGCATACCCCAAGCGCCGCAGCGCCTGGTTAATTGTCGATTCACTCATACAGGCGTCCGGCCTGCGCACGTTCGGAAAAATGTACTTCCGCGCGCCGGTCAGGTCGTGAATCTCGCGCAGCAGCGCAACGGCCTGCGGGGGCAGCGGGACGACGTGAAGTTCGCGCTTCTTCATGCGCTCGGCTGGAATGCGCCACTCGCCGCCCTCCAGATCGAATTCTCTCCATTCCGCCTTGCGTAACTCAGAGGGCCGCACAAACAGCAGCATCAGAAGTTGCAGCGCGATCCGGGTAGCGGGGGTAAACGTGCTCTGGACCAGCTGGCGGGCCATCTGCGGGATCTGCTCCTTCGTCAGCGGATTCTTGTGCTTGATGTCGGGGCGAATGACTGCGCCTCTTAGCACGGTCGTCGGATCAAAACCAGCCCTCAGGTTGCGCACGGCGTAGCAAAAAACGGCACTGCACCATTGGCGAAGGCTGATTGCCTTGACCGGCGCGTACTTCTCCACTCGCTTCATTATGGCGAGGATCGCCGCCGCAAATATCTCCGCCTCGGAGCGGATCGGCAGCGCGCCTATATCGGGGAAGACCTCCCCCTCGATCGCGCGCTTGATCGTTTCTCCGTGGCGGGGTGTCCAGCGCTTCGCGTTCTCTGTCAGCCAATCCCGCGCGACCGCTTCAAAGGTATTCGCGTTCTGCGCTTGCTGAGCGGCCTTGCTGGCGTCCCGCTGCTGCGCGGGGTGTATGCCTTGCCTGACAAGTTCGCGTGCGCCGGCGCGCCTCCTGCGGGCTTCCTCAAGGGATACATGGCCCGGGGTCATTGCGTCGCGGAAATACTCGCCCATCGCGTGGACGTTTTCTTTGCCGTTAATCCGGTAGCGGTAGCGCCAGAGCTTCGCGCCGGTCGGTCGAATTTCGATATACAAGCCCTTACCGTCCGTGAGCTTGTAGGGCGTCACCTTCTTCGTGGCGTTGCGGATGCGGGTGTCGTTGAGCATTGCGGGTATCCTTCGGGCTGATACCCGCAACGATACCCGCTTTATGCGTGGATGTCGATGAACTCTGCTGGCGGTCGCTGGACGCCTCCGAAGGCTCTACAGAGGGAGAAACGATGAATTCTTGGAAGTCCTTGGACTTCGCTGGACACCATTAGCGCCGTTCCACCCAAGGCGATATAGCCTAGTGTAATAGGCTGTTTTATATAAACTTATTCTATAACGGCGTCGATTAATACCCGCTTTTATACCCGCTTTGCAGTTGAGCGGTCGGTGGAGATGGACCCGCTCACCTTCAACGCGACAGGTCAGTCCGGGCTCGACCAGTAGCGCCTACCCATGCGCCAGGCGCGCACGCTCGCTGGCACGTCGAGCGCGACGGTCAGAACGCCAAGGCGACGCCAGCGCCATTGAACCTGACACTGCGCAGCTTGTGTATTCTTTGCTTGCGGACTGGCGTCAGCGCATCAACATCGGCATTTTCAAACCGGCTGAATTCATGCATGTTGGCTCTGGCGGCCCACAGGTTGATAGCCTACTCGACGGCGCAGACCCTTGAGCGTTGCTCGGACCGGAGTTGAATGCATTCCCATTAGGTTGAGGGGTGGATCTATCCGCTGGAGCACGGCGTGCTCTACCTCAGCCAGATGCTCGCGATCGGAATAGGGGGCGATAATGAGATGGAGATGGGAGCGCATCCAGTCCGACACCGCGGCGTTGCTCGCGGTATCGAGGCACCCCGGTCCTGAGAGCAGAAGACCAAGCGGTTCAAAAAGTATCGCGGTTAGCGTCTTGCGGAACGTCGACGAGCCGACATTCCCGTTGAGGTGGTTTGTTCGGATTCTGGAGCCCAGCGTTGCCGATCGAGTCCGCCGCGCGCGAATCGACGTGGCGCCAGCCTGCCCCGCGTAGATAAGCGGCGGCAGTCGGATACCGAACGGTGCAGACAGAACGGTAAGCGCATCATCCCCGGCCCACCAAGAGTACAGCCCGGGGCACCCGGCCGCGACACGATCGGTCGGAAACCTGGCGGCGGGCTCGGTATTGCCTCGGTCGGTGAGCCGCGCGACGAGCCTGTCAACGACCGTACTATCAGCGATCATGGGACGGGTTCGAGTCGGACATCAACGCCGTCTGTGCTGCGCCAATGCTCATCGAACTCGCCATTGAGAAACGCCGCTACTGCCTGCCCGGAAGCCCTGGGCACGAACACTTGCGCGCCGTCGCGACCGTCCATGTCCGCGCTTGCGAGCCAGGCGTCGATCCCGTACTTCGACCAGGAAGCGCGGCGAATCACCTGTGCGTAGTCGGTCGTCCGGGCACAAAAAGCGACCACCGTCCGCACGCCAAGAGATTTTGCAGCGGCAGCGAGGCATTCCTCTATTAGCTGCCGAGGCCAGTCGCGGAGAGAAAACCGGCGGTTATACATGCCGATGGGTTCTTCGGCTAGAACGAGCCCGTAGCCACCGGAAAGGATGAGTATCGGCACACCGGCCGCCACAGCGCTGGCGAGCCGATTGCCGGCAGCTTCGTAGAGCGTCCCGTTGTATCTGCGCCAAGCCGAAAGCAGCCGGGTCTCCTCGAGTGCGGCAGATGCCCCAACGCGGTGGCGCGCCTCGACGAGACGCTCGGCGAGTTCTGAGCCGAGCAAATCGACGACGGATGGCCCCGGTGCGGACGTGCCGCCGATGACCTTACGCCCGGAACACGGGAGGATGATCAGTGTATCCGTTACAGTGGGCAAAGCTGACGCAGCTTTAGGCTGTCCAGCATCGATCTGGGTCGCCTTGGCAATGGGAGAGGCCGGTCTCTTAGGCGACGGCGCTGTGACGTGCTGAGGCGCGGCCGTGTCATCTGCGAGGTAATTGCCGATGCGGCCATCGGCGCGTTCAATTCGTCGGAGGCGGCCGTCTCGCTCCAGTCTTCGGCAGATCTGATTGACTTGTTGGTGCGGTTCGATGCCAGTGCGTTGACGAAGCTCGCCGTCGGTAAGGCCGGACTCGGCGCGAAGTGCGGTGAGGATACGCTCGGCGTTTGTCATCACCGTTCCAGATGATAAGTATGAAAAACGATACACCCAACAATGCTACGCAGCTAGACGGCGCTGCAAACCGGCTCATAATTCGCTAATGAACAGCATGGCATCAAGGGTAGCATGGGCAGCAGTGCTGGTTCTTGCGCTGACGGCGGCAGAGGCAGCCACGCTGTCAGGCCGCGTCGTCGGTGTCCACGATGGCGACACCATCACGGTTCTGGACGCGAATCGCACGCAGTACAAAATCCGCCTTGCTGGTATCGACGCACCAGAATCCAAGCAGGCATTCGGCAACCGCTCGAAGCAAAACCTGTCGGACCTGGTTTTCGGCAAGGACGTAGCCGTGGAATGGGACAAGCGCGACCGCTACCAGCGCGTAGTCGGCGTGGTTCTGGTGGATGGGCACGACGTGAATTTGGAACAGGTCCGGGCTGGTATGGCGTGGTGGTATCGGCAGTATGCGAAAGAACAAATACCTGATGATCGTCGGTTGTATGAACTGGCTGAGAACGAAGCACGAGCGGCGAAGCGTGGGTTATGGGCTGACGCAAATCCGATGCCGCCGTGGGAGTGGCGGCGAAGTCAACGGAAACAAAATTGATATTGGGGCGCGCGGCCCGGTAGGGCGAAAACCTGCGTAAGTGGAGCACGCTTCATGGGGAGCCCCCTTGGGGGCGGACGGGCAGCGTGGCTGCCGAGGCGGGAACGAGCAACGCAGTGCGAGCCGCCGTAGGCAGACGCGCTGGGTGGGCGGGGAACCACACTCCACCTTGCGCGCAGCGCCTGACTGGACCAACGCACTGGCGCGTGAGCGCGAGTGCGCTGATCAGGCCGTTGAGCAACGTGCGCGAAGCGGACGTTGCGGTAGCTGGACTGGGGCGCAAGACATAACCGACCATTATGCGAACCCGAAGGGCGCGAAGCGGTACAGGCACCGAGCGGAGCTTGCGAAGCGAATGCCTGTGCTTTGCATAATGCGCGGTTATGTTCAATCGCTTGCGATTTACCCCAGACCAGCGTTCGTGCCGGGGGCGCGAGCGCCCCTGACTGGTGTTCACCGCCGTAGCCGACGGAGCCGTGGGCCGGCTTTATGGCCGACGGCGCAGTCGGCGGGCAGCACGCGCCGACGCCTGGACAGCGCAGAAGCGGTCAATGCCGGGACAACGTTTGCGAGTGCCGACAAAGCCAGTGCGCGGCCTTTCGCGCTCTGGCGCGGTGGCACACGCGACGCGGCAGCCGCCTGCGAGCCGCAAGGGCTTGATGCGCAGCATGAAGCCCGCAGTGGCGAAGCGGCGGCGGATTAGGAGGGACGGTGCCAAACGAAGGCACAAAGCCAGGGCGCGGGTTTATGCGCGCTGGCTTTGTGC
>Ga0163149_10002130_pt1 | contig 24367 bp, 22 predicted proteins | sample OliLakLV19MP5G1_FD_148604 | JGI IMG/M metagenome (GOLD analysis project Ga0163149, IMG submission 148604) | Freshwater microbial mat bacterial communities from Lake Vanda, McMurdo Dry Valleys, Antarctica - Oligotrophic Lake LV.19.MP5.G1 | ecosystem: Environmental > Aquatic > Freshwater > Lake >... | reverse complement strand
CTTCTATATTCATGCTTAAAGGTGGTTTGTTTAATCGACCCTAGAACATCAAACTTCTACTCCACAAGTTGCTCACTCTCAAAGTCTCCCTGGTTTCGATCCGCACCTCGTAGATTTTCAGGAACGAAGCGGGTCAAATCCCTCCAGTAGTAATCGCTCGAAGCAGCATATCTATTTATCGATCTAACACCGCTAGTCGAACGTCCTGAAAAATCAACATTTTGTCGATCGCCAAAACCAAGAGGATTAGCTGCAACTAAATTCCGATCGTTGGCTTGAGTAAATTCAGTATTTGCCTCCACACCTAGCTTTGGTGCTAATCCGATCAGGCTGAATAATGACTGTCGATCGACACTTTGCTCGGATTTCACATGATCTTTAGAGACTAGCAAAAATTTAAGATTGTGTGTTGATAAAGGATTGATAATCTGTGTGGATTTACTCTGGGCTGTGATTTGAGTGGGATCGGGAGTGGTGTGAATCCTAAAGCTTGTATCTTCGGCTATCTTGGGAGCTTTGCCACTAGATCTAGCTTGAGCCGAGATCGTGGGATCGGGATCGGTATGAATCCTAAAGCTTGGATCGGTATCTAAATCATCAGATGTATCTCTTCTTGATCGGATAGGCAAAGATGGATCTGTTGCCTCTGCAAGTATGACTGCGGTCAGATCTCTAGCGATTGCCACTGAAACTTGCCAAGCAGGATCGATTTGCTCGGAACTTGTTAGTGGATTGACTAACTGGCTAGGATCGCACTCAGGACTAATTGATACTTGATAAAAAGCTAGCCCAGTCTGGTTGATAGCCGATCTCGTAGGGATGCAATCGTTCGCAAAGGTCGCAGAAGCAATCACCCCTGTGAATGTCACAAACCCAAATGTCATAACACTAGTTTTCAGCATAAAGCCTAATATTTGATCGGATATTTGATTAACTTGCTCGATCGAATACTTCACGCTCAATTCCCCCTAATCCCCGAAACCAATCAACAAAAAAATGCCATATCTGATTTTACCTGCTGAAAGGGTGAGAAGATCTTTTCGATCGAGCAAATACACATATTCAACTCCTGCTAATTTCTTATGTTCCGCAAACCTTTCACAGTCATGTTGCTTGTGCCAACAGGAATCAAAGCCGCAATTGGTGGATATGCGGGAGATGCTTTGCCTGTGGCGAGGGCGATCGGATCGGTCGCAGATATTTTGATCACCCATCCAAATGTGTTGAATGGAGCGAGTTTGTACTGGTCGATGCCGAATGTGCTGTATGTGGAAGGATACGCACTCGATCGAATCGCCATGGGTAACTGGGGTTTGCGTCCAGTACATAGCAATCGGATCGGGATAATCTTAGACCAATCGATCGAACCAGAGTTAGAGCTAAGACATCGCCAGTCGATCGCGGCAGCACAGGCCACGCTCGGCTTAGAAATCACCGAAATCATCACCACAGATCGACCATTAGGAGTCCAACTCCAGACAGGAGAGTCGGGTGCAACTTGGGGTACGATCGCCCAGCCCGATAGTTTACGCCGTGCTGCCAGCAAGTTAGTCGATTCTGGTAGGGTTGATTCGATCGCTGTAGTTGCCAGATTCCCCGACGATCTCGATAGCCCCGCATTGCAAGCATATCGACATGGCAAGGGTATAGATGCCCTAGCTGGAGCCGAAGCCGTGATCAGCCATCTAATTACACGAGAATTTAAACTCCCCTGCGCCCACGCTCCCGCCCTATTACCTTTACCGATCGATCCTGAGATCTCACCTCGTGCTGCGGCTGAGGAATTAGGCTATACCTTTCTACCCTGTGTTCTGGTGGGGTTGAGTCGAGCGCCGCAATTGGTCACCGATCTCAAGGATTTGCGCTTTGGCGATCTATCCGCTAATGATATTGATGTCGCGATCGCCCCAGCCACTGCTTGCGGTAGTCCTGCACTGTTAGCTTTAGGACGCAACGATCGAACTCGCCTGATTTTTGTCGAAGAAAACACGACAGTGCTTAACGTTACGCCCGAAGCTTTATCTTTACAGGGGATCAGAGTCAAAAATTATCTCGAATCGATCGGGGTGCTAGCAGCTCTTCGGGCTGGAATTGCGCCACAATCTCTGCGGGCATGATCGGAAATCCAATCAAAATATGTAGCTAAAGATACATGTTGTGGTCGATCGACTTAGCAATGATAGTATTAGGATGTCTGTGCTCAATACCTGACAAAAAATGTTTTTATGCTATCAACAGAACTAATCAAGCCGACTATTGGGTCATCCTTGGGATGCGTGCTGCTTGTAGAAGATGAAGTGATTATTCGTGAAACGATCGCACTTGCGCTCAGAGAAGAAGGCTACGCAGTCTTACTTGCCGAAGATGGCTATAGCGCCTTGAGCACAGTCCATAAATCCGAACAGATTGACCTGATTATTCTCGATATTATGCTGCCCTACATTAATGGGCTTGACCTTTGCAGAATGATTCGACATGAGGGCAATGGAGTCCCAGTCTTGATGTTGAGTGCCAAAGGTAATGAGTCCGATCGAATTGTGGGCTTAGAAGTCGGTGCAGATGATTATTTGATTAAGCCATTTGGGATGCGTGAACTGGTGGCACGTTGCCGCGCTCTGATGCGACGCAGACACTACAACTATCAATCACAGGGTTCGGTGTTGCGATTTAGTGACATTACGATGTATCCCCAAGAATGTCGGGTAACGGTGCGCGGCGGCGAGGTCAACCTGTCGCCCAAAGAATTTCGCATCCTCGAAGTATTTATGTCACATCCCCGTCGTGTGTGGTCGCGGGAGCAACTGCTCGAAAAAATTTGGGGTGCTGACTTTGTTGGTGATAGCAAGACTGTCGATGTGCATATGCGCTGGCTCCGCGAAAAACTCGAAACCGATCCTAGCGATCCTAAATATCTCGTCACGATCAGAGGCTTTGGTTATCGGCTAGGCTAGAGTATTGTTTTTCATGGAAATATGGGGCTGCTCTGGTTTTTATTAGGATTAGCGATTGGCTTAAGTTCAATCTACATCTACCGAGTTCGATTAAAATCCAGCTCTAAATTTTTAGCTCTTTTGGGTAAACGAGATCGCACCGCGATTCGTTCCCAATTGCAGCAAAATCAACAGGCGATCGCGACTTGGCAGCGAATCATTCAAAACGCGCCGATCGGATACATACAGGTAGATGCCGAAAATCGACTGTCTAATTGCAACAATCAAGCTTGTCGGTTACTCAGCATTAATTCATGCCGAGACCAAACAGCGATGCAAAAACTACTGCTGCAAATGGTGCGCTCCTATGAACTCGACCAACTGATCGATCGAACAAGACAGACCCAACAATCCTTGCAACAGGAATGGGTTTTTCATAGTGTTGCACCCGATCCGCTCTATCCCACACCACAACAGGATCGCCCGTTACGCGGTCACAGCATTGTGCTTGAAGATGGACAGATTGGGATTTTTATCGAAGACTGCCAAGAAGCCGTTTCCCTCAGCCAGCAACGAGATCGATGGGCTTCAGATGTCGCACACGAACTCAAAACCCCTTTAACCTCGATTCGTCTGATCGCCGAGACATTGCAGGTGCGTCTGGAGCCTGGTTTGCGGCTTTGGATCGATCGATTGCTCGATGAAGTGATCCGCCTCAGTAATTTGGTGCAAGATTTGCTGGAGCTAGGCAAACTCGATCCAGGCTCTGCGCTCAAATTGGTTCATACCAGCATAGATTTACCTAAGCTTGTGCATTCGGTATGGGCGAGTTTAGAACCTCTGGCACTAAAACACAGAGTTAGATTGGAGTATCATGGGCCCGATCGATTGCTCTTAGAAGCAGATGAATCGCGGATCTATCGCCTGTTATTTAATCTATTTGATAACAGCATTAAGTACAGTCCATCGTTACAGATTGTGCTGGTCAAAGTTAGTTTGGTCGAAGCTGAAGATCGAGTCCTAATTGAAATTATTGATTCTGGCCCTGGTTTCCCTGAAGCCGCTTTGCCACATATATTCGATCGATTTTATCGGGTCGATCAGTCTCGATCGAGGTTAGAAGACGATCGAGGCGGCAGTGGTTTGGGTTTAGCGATCGTCTGGCAAATTGTCCGTTTACACGAAGGTACAATCAAAGCCGAAAACCATCCCGACACCTGCGGAGCATGGATCTCAGTAGAATTACCTCTACACCCAACCACTTGAAAACAAAAATATGACAGAATAAAGCAAACATACTGAATCAGGAAGCCATGGTTACTGTATCTTCAGAATACCGCCGACACTTACCAACTGCGGAAGACCTGCCAGATTCCGATGAGACTCCTGTGGATAACGAACTTCAAAATCATATCCCGAATATTTTGCTGAGTTTGCTGGCTGAAATCTGGGCAGACCGAGACGATTGGTTTTGGGGTGTAGATATGGGCATCTATTACGAACCCAACATCGAAGAGCCTGAAAAGTCTAAATGTATTGTTCCAGACGGCTTTCTAGCCTTAGGCGTACCGAGAAATACTGGTGAAGGTGGACGCTTAAGCTATTTGCTCTGGCACGAAAAAGCCCTGCCGATTTTAGCTTTGGAAGTAGTTTCTAAAAAATATAACGGCGAATACGATCTCAAGTTAGCCAAGTATGAAGAGCTAGGGATTCTCTACTATGTCGCTTATAACTCCACCACTGGGTCCCTAGAAGTGTATAAGCTGATTAACGGGAAGTACGAACTTATGCCATCAGTTGCTCTTTTACAACAAGAAGGAGGAGGACAAATGGTTTGGATACCAGAGATTGAGTTGGGGATTGGTTGTGAGCAGAATGTGCTCGATAATTGGTCTCGTGAGTGGGTCTATTGGTACGATCGCGATGGGATGAGATATCCGACGGCTCAAGAACGGGCATCAAGGGCTGAGGAACGAGCATCAAGGGCTGAGGAACAAGCCTCAAGGGCTGAGGCGATCGCTACTCAAGCACGTCTTGCTAACCAGCAAGTAGAACAAAAAGCTCAACGTCTGGCAAAAAAACTTAAAGAGATGGGGATTGAACCTGACGAAATCTAAGGCAATCGCGCTAAGATTTCTGCTGCTAAAGTGCTACACTTCGGCTTACTTAACCTCAGACTAGTGGCACAGATGGCTAAATATCTTGCTTTTCCGCTTACTTTGATCCTGACGATCGCTACTGGCAGCCAAGGCGCATGGGCAGTTCCAAATGCTTCGATCGATTCGAGTAGCGTGAAACTTGCCCAAGTAAATGGCTTAGTCGATATTCAAAATCATTGGGCGAGACCGTTTATCCAAGGCTTAGCGGCAAGTAATCTGGTGAGTAGTTCGCCAAACAGCCAGTTTCGCCCGAACCAAGGTGTAACTAGAGCTGAATTTGCCGCGATTTTAGAACTCTCATTTACGATTTTGCCAAAGGTGCGTCATACCACAGTTAGTTTTAAAGATGTGCCACCGACTCACTGGGCAGCCGCCGCGATTCAGAAAGCTTATGAAGGTGGATTCATGGCGGGAAATCCTGCTGGCACGTTTCATCCCGATCGATTAATGACCCGCGCTCAAGCAATGGTATCGATCGCCAATGGTTTAGAAATCATCACTAACCCCAAACGAACAAACCGAGCTTTGTTGTCTTATCTCTACAACGATGCTAACCGAGTGCCTGACTATGCTGTGGCTCAGATTGCGGCATTGAGCGATCATCGCATCATTGTTAATTATCCTGACGTTCGATCGATCGCCCCAACTCGCAATATTACTCGTGCCGAACTCGCAGCCCTAATTTACCAAAGCCTAGTAGAACGAGGAAGACTACCATCGATCGGATCGAGCTATATTGTCAATCCCAACGTTAAGCTCAATGCCAATCCCAGCATGAGTTCGGCTCCAGTCGATCCCGCCAAGCAAATCACGCGACTAGAGGTGGATTTGAGTAGTCGTAGAGTCACGGCTTTCCAAGGCAAAACTAAAGTTAAGACTTATAAGATTGCTGTTGGTCGATCGGGCTGGGAAACCCCGACTGGGACTTATCACGTCGCTCAAAAAGTGGAAAGACCTGCTTGGAAGAACCCATTTACGGGTGATGTAATTAAAAGTGGCGATCGAGATAATCCTCTAGGACTATACTGGATCGGCTTTTGGACAAATGGCAAAGACTGGTCGGGCTTTCACGGTACACCGCATCGCGAAACCGTGGGTCAAGCAGTAAGTCATGGCTGCCTCCGCATGTACAACGAAGATATCAAGGAATTGTTTAGTAAAGTGACTGCCGATACCGTGGTCAAGGTGTCACACTGATCGATTATTTAAAAGGAAGCAAATCGTAGCGAAATTTGTTCAGTTACAATCTTATAGTGTTCTCATATCAGTTTTATTTATGAATTGGCAAACCCGTATTACGCTTAACCCTGAAATTTTAGTTGGAAAACCAATTATCAAGGGAACTCGGCTATCAGTTGAATTCATAATCGATCTTCTTTCCCAAGGATGGAGTACCAACGAGATCTTAAGAAATTATCCTGGAATAAGCACGGAAGACATCCAAGCCTGCCTAAGTTATGCTAGTGAATCTCTTAAGTCTGAAAAAGTTTACGCGATCACGGTTTAACTGTGCGATTTCTTGCTGATGGATGAGACTTTTATAGACTAAGTTAAGATTTAAAGCATGGCGCAAGTACAGCTAGAGAAGATTGCCAAACGGTGGTCAAATACAGATGGGATTGAGGATATCAATCTTGAGATTCCTGATGGTGAATTTTGGGTGCTGGTGGGGCCTTCGGGGTGTGGTAAATCGACGATCTTACGCATGATTGCAGGGCTAGAAATGCCAACATCGGGGAATCTCTATATTGGCGATCGAATAGTGAATCAAATCCCCGCCCGCCAACGCGATGTTGCTATGGTGTTCCAAAACTACGCACTCTATCCCCACATGACAGTGGCAGAGAACTTGGCATTTGGGCTGAAAATGCGAAAAGCTGACCCTGCGACCATAGACGATCGAATTTTTGAGGTAGCAAAATCACTCGATATCGATCATTTGATGTCTCGCAAACCCGCTCAACTATCGGGTGGACAACAGCAGCGTGTTGCATTGGGAAGAGCAATCGCTAGGGAACCACAAGTATTTTTATTGGATGAACCATTATCGAATTTGGATGCTCAGTTGCGTGATGATACACGGGCGGAATTGAAGTTACTGCATCAAAAACTCGGCATCACGACAATTTACGTCACCCACGATCAGACCGAAGCCATGACTCTAGGCGATCGAATCGTGGTACTCGATCGAGGTCGGATTCAGCAAATCGGTACACCTTCCGAGGTCTATTATCAGCCCAAAAACCTCATGGTTGCGACTTTTCTCGGCAATCCACCGATGAATATTCTGGATGCAATTTATCAAGGAGATGCCTTTTCGATCGATCCTCAATCGATTCCATGTCCTGAAAGCTGGCGATCGATCCTCCAATCTGCTCACAATCAGCCGTTCAAGCTCGGTATCCGTCCTGAAAATTTAGAGCTGGTCGATCGAGAGATCGATCGAGAGACAGACTCAACTAGCAGCTTAAATTTGCGCGTCATTCTAGTAGAGCCACTGGGTAGTGAAACTCTGCTCCGTGTCTGTTTACCCGAACATCCCGATCTGATCTTGCAGATTAAAACCAGAGCGAGAACTCCGATTCAAGTGGGCGATCTGGTGAGAGCGTCATTTAGGCTAGATAATTTGTATTTGTTTGATCCGCGAACTGGCGATCGACTGACTTGAAACAGTAATCTAAACAGTTAAACTAATAGTTAAGTTAAATATTCGCAAAAAAGATGGCAGTTAAACCTGAATGGCTGAGAGTCAAAGCACCCCAATGGCAACGTGTCGGCAGCGTTAAAGAAATCCTGCGCGACCTCAAACTCAATACAGTTTGCGAAGAAGCCTCATGCCCAAACATTGGCGAATGCTTCGACCTCGGTACTGCCACATTTTTAATCATGGGCCCCGCTTGTACCCGGGCCTGCCCCTACTGCGACATTGACTTTGACAAGAAACCCCAACCGCTCGATCGAACCGAACCCGATCGATTAGCTGAAGCCGTGCAGCGTTTGGGTCTAAAACATGTCGTGATCACATCGGTGAACCGCGACGATCTAGCCGATGGTGGCGGATCGCAGTTTGTGCGTTGTATCGAGCAGATCCGCGCCCTCATGCCTCAAACCACGATCGAAGTTCTGATCCCCGATCTATGCGGTAACTGGGAAGCATTAGCGGTAATTTTGGCAGCACAGCCCCATGTGCTGAATCACAATACTGAAACCGTGCCACGTCTGTACAAGAACACTCGCCCCCAAGGTAATTACGATCGTAGCTTGGAGCTGATCCGCCAGACTCGTGCTCTAGCCCCATCTGTCTATACCAAGTCGGGGTTGATGGTGGGTTTGGGTGAGAGCAGTGATGAAATTCTCGCGGTGATGCAAGACTTGCGTGATGCTGGCTGCGACATTCTCACGATCGGACAGTATTTACAGCCCTCCCAGAAACATTTAGCCTTGCAAGAGTTTGTCCACCCCGACCAGTTTGAGCAGTGGCGGATCGCAGGCGAAAAGATGGGGTTTTTACAAGTGGTTTCTTCGCCACTCACCCGCAGTTCTTACCACGCCGAGCAAGTTCAAGCCCTGATGCAACTGTATCCACGCTAGAACTTAACCTTTCTTAACAAGAATGTGATGTAAATGCTCATAAGCTATATGCTAGGCATAATTTAGCTATATAAATCCAAACTTTGTAGACCTATGGTAGCTTCCCCTTCAAAAGAGCAAGTTCTAGCAACGGCTCAGCCCAAGAAAAAAGAATCAATTCTCACACCTCGCTTCTACACAACAGACTTTGAAGCGATGGCAAATATGAATATTTCCGCCACCGCAGCGGATTTTGAAGCAATCTTGCAAGAATTCAAGTCTGACTATAATCGCCGCCACTTTGTCCGCGATGAGCAGTTTAATCAAGCTTGGGATCAAATTGACGCGAAAACTAAAAATGCATTCCAGTTTTTCTTAGAAAGTTCCTGTACATCTGAGTTTTCAGGCTTTCTGCTCTACAAAGAGATTGCGGTCAAAATGAAAACCAAGAATCCTCTGATGGCAGAGATTTTTTCATTGATGAGTCGTGATGAAGCGCGTCATGCAGGATTTTTGAATAAAGCGATGCCAGATTTTAATCTGTCGTTGGATTTGTCAACTCTCTCTAAGAGCAAAAATTACGTCTATTTTGCGCCTAAGTTCATTTTCTACGCCACCTATCTTTCTGAAAAAATTGGCTACTGGCGTTATATCAAGATTCACCAGCATTTGGCGGCACATCCTGAAAATATGGTTTATCCGATTTTCCGTTTCTTTGAAAATTGGTGTCAGGACGAAAATCGTCACGGCGATTTCTGTAATCTTTTGCTCAAGAGTCAGCCCCAGTTCCTAAATGACTGGAAAGCAAAACTGTGGTGTCGTTTCTTTTTGTTGTCGGTATTTGCGACGATGTATCTCAATGACATCTGTAATCGCTCTGACTTTTACGAATCGATCGGGATGGATACAAAAGCTTATGTCGATGCCGTCCTCAAAGACACGAATCGCGATGCTGCCAAGGCTTTTCCTGTGATCCTCGATCTAGAAAATCCTAAATTCTGGTCGCGGCTCGATCGATGCGTTGTCAACAGCAATAAACTCGCTGAGATTGAAGCTTCTGATGCACCGAAACCACTCAAAGTGCTGCAAAAGCTACCTCACTTGATTGGTAATGGTTGGCAATTCTTGCAACTCTATTTGCAAAAGCCAATTGAGATTAACAAGGCTGCTGTTTTGTAATTTCTTGAGTAGGGGCCATTCATGAATGACCCCTACTTTATTTCTCTTTACCCCTCTTTACCTCAGCCCTATTAATTTTTCGTAGAGCTTGGATGTCTTAGTCAGCATAATTTCGGTGGTAAAATCCCGTTTGTATTTTTGATATCCATTTTGACCAAATTGGGTGGCTAGTTCTCGGTCTTCGATTAGATGTTTTAGCCTTAAAGTCAGAGCTGCGACATCTTTAGGTTCGATCGAATAGCCAGTTTCGCCATCGATCACTTGTTCGGGAATGCCGCCCACCTTTGTCCCAATTACGGCTTTATGCTGCGCCATAGCTTCGACACAAGCGAGACTACAGGCTTCTTGGAGTGATGGCAGCACAAATATATCAAATAGCTCGATCAGATTCGGTAAATCATTCACATATCCTGCAAAGATGATTCGATCGATCATTCCCAAACTCCGAGCTAATTCCTTTAACTCATGTTCCAATTCCCCACTCCCAGCTAGCACCAACCGCAAGCGCAGATTACTTTTAGCCAGATTGGCAAAAGCCTGAATCAGATAAGTTAATCCTTTCGCTTCGGTCAATCGCGCCGCCGTGCCAATAATGATCTGTTCCGATCGATCGAGTCCGAACCTGTGGGCGAATGCTTGAGATTTTTCGGCACTGAGTTGTGGCCGATCGACCCCGTTGTAAATCAGATTTAATTTAGATCGATCGATTCCCAACTTCGATAAAATATCTTGCTCAGCTTCACACACCGCGATCGAAGCCTCAGCACTCCAATTCACAAACCAACACGCAAGTTGATAACTCACCATACTTTGATCGCCATGATAGCCATGCACCGTAAATAAAATCGGCACGCGGGGCAAAAATAGCTTGGTCAGTAAAATCAACTCATGCGCCGCATGGACATGGACTAAATCTACTGGTTTCGATCGATTAATTGCTTGTATACCTCGACGAAACTGAGTAATCCCGCCAACAAGATTTTGCTCTAAGCGGGGAAAAGCATAGTAATCAATATCTTGAGATTTGAACTGGTCAGCACTAGCTCCATCTGGGGCAAGCAGTGAAACCTTGTTGTCATGCTGAAAGTGTTTGATTAAGCTCAGGGCTTGCTTTTCAGTTCCCCCTTGCTCTAGATAAGGCAAAATGTACAGAATGTGTGGCACTGAATTAACCGAGTATGGCGACAAGTGTAGGGATTAGGGAGTGGGAAACTCTATAATAGTATGGACTTCGCACGATTTTACCCATGCCAGATCTCAATCCCAATCTCAAAAAACCTAAGCCGAAAACCCAACAGGTGATTACGCCCAAACCACACTGGCAAGGAAGTTTGAGTGAGTATGTCACATCGATCGACTGGTCACCTGATGGCAAACTATTAGCGGCAGCAAGTGCGGCGGGGGAAGTTGGACTATATCGAGAAGCAACTAAGCAATTCACGCTTTTGCAAGTAGCTACAGATATTTCGGTAGATTGTGTCAGTTTTTCGGCTGATGCTAAATGGCTCGTCGCCGCAGGTCAGGACGCAAAAATCTATCTCTGGGATGTTTCTTCATCTCATCCAACCCTCACCAACACACTAGACATGGGAGATGCTTGGATCGACCAACTAGCATGGCATCCCACTCGATCGGAGTTTGCTTTTAGCCTAGGTAAGTATGTCCAGATTTGGAGCGTTGACACCCAAGATATTGTCACAACTGTGAGTTTTGAGCATTCTTCAGTCCTCGCGCTCAACTGGCATCCATCGGGTGAATGGCTGACGGTAGGGGGATATCAGGGGATCAAACTTTGGCACGCTAGCGACTGGTACGAAGACCCCGTTAACTTTGAGCTACCCACTGCCACTGCCTTACTTGCTTGGGACAAGGCGGGGAAATATTTATCGGCAAACACGATCGATAAAAACGTCTTGCTATTAGAGTGGCAGGGCAATGATTTCGAGAGTTCGCCTTGGCGGATGCAAGGATTTCCAGGCAAGATTCGGGCTTTTGCTTGGTCAGCAGCTCAAGCCCAAACTCAAGATTTTGCCCCAATGCTTGTGACATCGAGTGGGGCAGAATCTGTAGTCTGGCGACGCGACCCCGATCCTGAAATTGGTTGGGAAGGTGAAGTTTTGCAAGGACATATCGGTAATGTCAATTCGATCGCTTTTCGACCCGACACTGAACTGCTAGCCTCAGCAGGAGAAGATGGCAAGGTTAGTCTTTGGCAAAATGCAAAACACTGGGTACAGATGCTGAATAACTCTCGATCGCCCATTACTTGTATGCAATGGCAACCACAAGGACAAAGACTATCGATCGGCAACGATCGAGGTGAACTGACAATTTGGGCGGAATCGACTCAGGCAATGGGATTTGGAGCTAGATCGTGATCCCGATCGATTAATTTCAAAGGACTACCGCTTGATTTTTTGCAACTATTTTTTGCAACTATGAGTTAGTATTTGGCATACTTAATTCCAATCCTGCACAATCTCTATGGAAATCTGGGAGTTTCTATTACAGAAAAAAGGTGACAAGTCCTGGTTGCCACTAGAATCTCCTACCGTCGAAATTTTAGAGGGGCAGTATCGTTTAGCTGCTCGATCGAATTTCGCCAATTTTCCGATTGGGATTCAACTCAGTTACGAGCCAAGTTCTGATACTGATTACAAGCCCACACAGCAGAAGATTTCTAAAAGAGTCAGTTCTGAAGGGTTGCTGATCGTGCTGCCCTATACCAATCTTACCCCTGGTGTTTGGCAAATTAGTTGTGTCAAATCCGATCGGATGCCAGCAACTGGACAAGCCACTGATCCTAAAGCTTGGGCGGTGCGAGTTCAGTTTGATGTTTTAGCGGTTTCGCCTGAAATGGCAGCAGAATGGCAGCTATCACCAACAGATCTAAGATCGGAATTTGTCCCGCCTGTTTTGACCCTCGCGCCTGATTTAGTCAAACCTTCGATCGATTCTGCTTCGATCGATCCAGTGCTTAGCAGATTAGATCTAGCTCGTCAGATTTCACAGCAACGATCGGAGCAGCTAGTTGAGTCAGTATTCAATGAATTTTCGCCTTTCGAGCCTAAAGTCGAGCCTGAATCTCTAGAACCCCAACTTAAATTACTAAGACAGCCTGTTCAAGAAAAACCCCTTGAAGAGTCTAATATTGAGCCATCCGATCTTGGAGCTATTCCTGCAAACATTCCCCCAACCTTGATCAGCTTAAGCCAAGCCCAATTTTTGGTGGACCGAGGACAAAACGTTAATATTGCTGGCAAAGCTTATGTCACAGGAGATTTAGAGATCATTCTCAAAAATCCACAAGATCTAGAAGTTTTGTTGCATCAACGCCATTCCTTGCCCCCAGTTTCTAATGATTCCGAGTCGATCGATTTTAGCCACGAAATTCAGTTACCCCAATTATTTCGATCGCAAGTGATGATCGGAGAAGTGAGGTTATACCCGACTGAGAGTTTGGGTCTAAGTGAAGGTAATTATGTGACTCGGCAAGCGATCGCGATCACTTGTCAAATGGGCGATCCGATCGCGGAAATGTCGAAAATTGCTGAAGAGGTAGAAGCCGTTTTAGATCCAGCCCCTTTACCCACTCCAATGCCGCAGCCCATCCCCAAGAAGCCATCGGAGGCATTACAACTTCCTCCTTTACGATCGAACGCCCAGTCCAACATCAGCAAATCTACTGGTTCTATTCCTCCCATTCCCCTGCCCGTTAAGTTGCTAACTTTGCCATCTCTGGTTCGCAAAAATGAACTGCCTGAGAATTTAGCTGAAACTGAAGTTAATCAATGGATTGAGCAGGTTACCGACCTATCTGACCTTTTCGGCGAAGCTGAGTTGTCGCAATTACTGCCTGAAGGTGCCAGTATCCAGCTAGATCGCATACCAGATGCCCAACCAGAAGAAACCGAACAGGCTGAAGATAATTTGCATTATGACTTTGAAGATCCCTCTCAACTAACTAAGCGATCTGGCAACGACAATTTAAACCTAAGCGATCGATTCTTAAATAAATTACAAACTCTCTCTCAGACTTCGATCGAAGAATTACAAGAATCAGAAATCACCACAGATCCCGAAATATTAGAACTCCAGCCTCCTGTCGAACTCACAGATCGACTTCCGAGCGAATTTGTCTCTGAACTGGAAATTTCGCCTGAACCAGAAATCGGAACGACAGCAGAAAAAGTTATCGATCTCGATGATTTAGACTCGGAACTAGACCATCTAATGGCTCAAGAGCAATTGGTAAAACGAGATATTGTCGTGGATGAAGCCACAGTTTTTGATTATCCCCTCAAGGTAAATTCTGCCCGTAATCCTATGGCAAGCCCTGTCGCGAAACCTGTTCAGCCCCCGATTAATTTGCCCCCACAGCCTGTTGTTGCCGCATCAAGAGCTAGTTCACCTTTCCCTTCGATCGACCCCAACGAACCAATCCCTGTGCCAATTGTCGAAATCCCAGCAGGTGAACTGATCTCTGGTACACCGATTACGGCATCGATCAGGCTGCCTGAAATTGAGCCTAAATTATTAGTCAAACTTTGGGTAAAAGACTGTCAAACCAGATCGATCGTGGATGGGCCCCGTTGGTTAATGGATTTCAAATCAAACGGCACACAGTTTGTTGAAGCTAAAACCCAAATTACTGTACCTCTAGGCGTAATCGAAGTAGCGTTTGAGGCAATTACGGTCGAAATGCAAACCCAGCGAGAAAGCCATAAAGATCGGGTTGTCCGCATGGTCGCGCCACCGAATATGGCTCCACCTGTTAGCCTAAACCCAAGTCAAGGTTCAAATCACGGCGTAGACTTTGATTCTGTCTGGGATACTTAAGCTTGTGATCGAAAGTTTATAGCGAAACTATCCGTAATAAAACTATACACATCATCGCTTTGTGACCTATACTACAAAGGGTTTAAATCAAATCAGAATTGATTCAGTTCAAAACTGTGTTATCGAAAGTTAAGGAGTGTGAACAATGCAGCAGACAGGGAAATCCCTGACTGTGCCTCTGGATTTTATGGGCCCGCCGGGAACATTTAATCCAACATTGGTCGTTTTTTTTAGTTCGATCATAATGGCGATCGCTTCAACCACTGGCTATTGGGTCTGGGACTGGCCGGACTGGTGCGTATTTACGCTTAATTTTGTTTCTCTTTACGTGCTCGGTACGGTGATTCATGATGCCTCTCATGGTGTTGCCCATCGTAATCGAACCGTGAATGCGGCGATTGGTCACGTTTCAGCCGTGTTACAGGGATTTGTTTATCCTGTATTCACCCGCGTCCATATGCAGCACCACGCCAACGTCAACGACCCCGAAAATGACCCCGACCATTTCGTTTCTACGGGTGGGCCGCTATGGCTGATTGCGGTACGGTTCTTTTATCATGAAATATTTTTCTTCCAAAGACGACTGTGGCGCAAGTACGAGCTAGTTGAGTGGGCAATCAGTCGTGCGATCTTGCTATCAGTTGTGCTGGCAGGCTGTCAGTTTGGGTTTATTCACTATATTATGAATTTTTGGTTTGTTCCTGCGGCAATTATGGGTCTGGCTTTAGGTCTGTTTTTTGACTATCTGCCCCACCGCCCATTCAAGGAAACATCGCGCTGGAAAAATGCCAGAGTCTATCCTAGCTGGTTACTCAATATTCTTTTGCTGGGACAAAACTATCATTTGATTCATCACTTGTGGCCGTCTGTGCCTTGGTACAACTACCAAAAGGCTTATTATCAAATGAAGCCCCAGCTTGATGCTCATGATGCACCTCAAAGCTTAGGCCTGATGAAGTTACCAGACCTCGGTGGTTTTATTTACGATATTTTTCTTGGCATTCGGTTTCACAGCCACAAAAAGCCAGATTCGCAGGAATGATGAAGATGCGGAAATCCCGATTAGACTAATCCCGATTTCCGTAATTCACTAGCTTTCTCGATCGAGACCGATTGCGCCTGAAAGATTATCGTCCAGTAGCATCCGAGTTTCCATTTGCTTGAGAAAGTAACCTGTCATCATCGCCGATCCGATTAATCCTGCCAGATTTTCTCGATCGGTAGAAACCTGAATATTAAAATGTTGTGGTGGCAGCATTCCGACCAGATTTTGAATATTCTGGGTAATGATCTGGCGCACTTCAGGCGTAACCGACTGAGCTACCTTGGCAAGGGTATCTGGCGACTGTTTCTGTAAATATGCCAAAAGTGGATTATTGCTATCATTCATATCTTGTAGATCGAACATCATTTTTGTCTTAGCTAGAGTACGACTTAATATATTTTTACATCATCAGCCCTTAATCTGTGTGGGGTAAACCGATCTGGAAACCCTACCGCCAGATTTTAATCGTTTTATCGACACTGCCACTGATCAAGGTGTTATTTTTGGGATTAAAGGCAACAGAGAATACTGGCGCAGTGTGGCTGATGAGTTTCTGGATTGGTTGTCCTGTGGCAGTATTCCATAGCCTTATAGTTGTATCAAAGCTACCACTGGCGATCGATCGACCATCGGGACTAAACGCCACCGATAACACCGTGCCATCATGCCCAGATAGGGTGCGAATTTCCTTGCCAGTTGCTACGTCCCACAACTTGATCGTTTTGTCTTGGCTGCCACTAGCCAGAGTCTTGCGATCGGGACTAAATGAGATCGATCGAACCTGAGCTGTATGTCCCTTTAAACTAAAGACTTCTGCCCCAGTTTCGAGGTTCCATAGTTTTATGGTTTTATCTTTACTTCCGCTCGCCACAAATTTACCATTAGGACTGACAGCAACAGCAAAGACAGGTGCTGTATGACCTGAAAGCGTGCGGATCAGCGTGCGAGTTTTAAGATTCCACAACTTCACCGTGTTGTCAGCACTACCGCTAACGATCGTTTTGCCTGAAGGATCGAAAGCCACGCTGAACACCTGATCGGTATGCCCAGTAATTGTCCGCATCGGTAAGCCGCTTTTAAAATCCCAAAGTTTAATCGTTTTGTCTAAATTAGCTGTGGCAAAAATATTACCCAAAGGATGGATAGCGATCGCATTAACCCCAGAAGCAAAGCCCGAATGCTTGGAGAGTGTGGTCGAAGTGGTGCGCTTTTTCAGATCCCAGAGCCGCACGGTTCGATCGTAGCTACCGCTAGCAAAACTATTACCATTTGGGAAAAAGGCGACAGTTCTTACCCAACCTTTGTGTCCTGCTAAAGTTGAGACTAACTTCAGTTTTGCCACTGACGCAGTAGGATCTGGAGTTGATATATTGGCTTGAATCGATCTGGGTGATACTTTGGTCGGACTTTTTGGTTTTACCTTTTGGAGTTTTGCTGTTTTCTTAGGTGGCTTGCTAGTTTTCTGAGTCGAGGGCTTCGTCGAGGGGCGAGCAGTTGGAATTGGTGTTTGGGGCGAAATTTGAGTTGGTGTTTGTATTAGCGATAAATTCGGCACATATTGGCTCAGCCCAAATGAAAATCCAACTAATACAGCGATCGAAAAAACACCAAAACCGCCGATGATTAGAAACTTTTGTGAATCAGCAGACTTGTTCGGCTTCACCCGCACATCAGTCTCGGCAAATGGCTGCATTACAATTTTGAGATCGTCTAGTACCTCTGAAGCCGATTGGTAGCGATCGATCGATTTTCGCTTCACCATTCTCTCTAGAACTGCCTCAAGTTCCTGACTAATTTGGGTTTGGCTCGACCAGATGATTGTCTCAGTCTTAGCGTTATATTCCAGTTCACTTGGATGTACGCCAGTCAAAGCCTGAATTACCGTTAATCCCAGCGCATAGATATCGCAATCGGGCTGCATGATCCCTTGGGCCTGTTCGATCGGCATATAACTGGGCGTACCGATCGAAGGGAGACTGTCTGAGTGAGATCGGGGCGTGCTAATTAGCTTGATTTGGGCGAAGTTAGTCAGAACCAGTTTTCGATCGTGATTGCGAAATACCAAATTATTGGGATTGATGTCAGCATGAACCACGCCAAATTCATGGGCAATCTTCAAGGTTTGCAAAACATCAACAAGTAGTCCAATGATCTCAACCTCGGTTAGATATGACTGCTGTTGCAACTCTGCTTTCAAAGTCACACCGTCTATTAGCTCTTCCACTAAGTAAAATTCTTGATTCTGCTCAAAATATGCCAGTAGTTGCGGCACTTGTTCGGTTCGATCGCTTAACTGTCTCAACTTCCGCGCTTCTGTGTGAAAGATCTGCCGCGCTCTTTCTAGGCTTAACTGGTCTGTGCTAGCGGGTCTATAACATTTAATCAGACAAAGGGGATTGCCTGACTGAAGTGCATCTTCAGCAATACAAACCTGACTAGATCGCCCAGTTTCAATAACCTGAAGTACCTGATAGCGTCCATCAAGCGATTGCCCCAACATCAACAACGGTGTAGGCATTTCTGGTATCTCAATTTGATGTTTCACATTAATCCAAACAGTGTTTTCAACTACATGAAGCCGTTAATTTCCACCCTGTACATATTTTAGATCGGATATCTCAGCAAAACCTCTAGGAATAAGCATACATCGATCGTTTCAGATTTGCTTGGCAATATCGACTGAGGATGGTGAAGCAGCTAGACGATGTGTGAGAGCTAGTTTGTAATACTTCTCAGCATGTTCGATTAGGTCGGCAATTTCTGGGTCAGAGATCGATCGAATGACTTTAGCAGGAACACCCGCCACCACAACGCCAGACGGCACATCTTTCGTCACCACTGCTCCCGCCCCAACAATACTTCCTGCTCCCACTTTTACACCTTCGAGCACGATCGCTCCCATCCCAATCAGACTACCTCGACCGATGTGCAGCCCATGAATCACGGCGCGATGTCCCACTGTGACATGATCTTCAATAATCAGAGGCAAGTCTGGATCGCCATGCAAAATCGCGCCATCTTGGATATTGCTGCACTCACCAATCTCGATCGAATTGAGATCGGCTCTGATCACGGCAGTGTACCAAATACTGACTTTCTCAGCAATTTGGACATCACCAATCACGACGGCATCGGGAGCGATAAATGCAGCTAGAGAGAGATCGGGGATTGAAAGCATAGATTTTGTGGAGAGAAGTTAGTAAGGCGGCTCGGCAGGGCCTTCATAGCCACACATGCCGAGGCGCGGCGAATTGACTAGAGGAATCGGCTCGCCATAGTTGTTGTGCGGATGGGTTTTCGCATGTTTGTCGCATAAAGCACCCCAAACTTCATCTTCATATTGGCACTCTAGACATAGATGGGTTGCTGGTTGGTCGCATTTGATACATTGCACTTCTGGCATCTTGTTGCGAACCAGAAGGGCAATCGGCTTTTTAGTCAAGGGTTTACCGAGGCGCATACCGACCAATTTCACCAATGTTTCTGAAGATGTACCGAAATCGTAGATATGGGTGAGTTTCTCTTCTGCTTGGGAGAATACATCGCCGATTTTCCGTTGCATCCCAATTGTCTCAGCTAGTCTGCCACTACCCAACATAAACTCACTCAAGTGACCGCAGCACTCCAACCAAATTCCTCGAAGATATGTATCGAGGTGGTTCAGGGTTTTAGTTCCACCTATTTCTAGATCGAGCCAAAACTGTTTTTGATATGCATCTTCTACCCGCAGATGATAGAGCGACTCTGCGACAGCTTTCGAGCCTTCGGCTTTGCCAATCGACTCTTGGATCTGTGGGCAGGTTGCCAAATGTTTTGTGACACTGCCCTTGGCTATTTCGTTGCCACAGTGGGTGCAGATTCCTTTGGTTTGCTTCTGTCGAGGCATGGCTCTTCCGTTGTCGTTGCTTATGATTGGGATTCTATTATCTTCTAATTCGTCAGGAATTGTTGAGACTTGAAAATCAACTTATCGATCGACAAGTTGATGCTAATATCCATAGGACTTACGCAAAGTCATATCGCATTCAATCCCGATCGTTTTTTTTCAACCAATGCGTATATTGATCTATGGGCTTAATTATTCACCTGAGCTAACAGGAATTGGTAAGTATACAGGTGAGATGGCTACATGGCTGTTAGAACAAGGGCATGAGATTTGCGCGATCGCAACACCACCCTACTATCCTGCTTGGCAAATTTGGCAAGGATACTCAGCTTGGTAGTATAGCTCCCAACAGTCTGAAAGGTTTCATCTCATTCGATGTCCACTATGGGTTCCCAAAACTCCTTCAGGATTAAAACGGATTCTGCATCTACTCTCATTTGCCCTGACTAGCTTTCCAATCGCGCTGTGGAAATCCTTATGGTGGCGACCCGATCTGGTGTTAATCGTGGCACCTGCAATCTCCTCTGCGCCTGGAGGTTGGTTGGCAGCACGTTTGGCGGGAGCAGAAGCATGGCTGCACATTCAGGATTTTGAAATAGATGCGGCTTTTGAGATGGGAATGTTGGGTTCTGATACCCAGCAGAAGTTGAGTGTGCGGAATTCGATCGAGATATTAGAAAGATGGTTACTGAGAAGATTCGATCGAATTTCAACGATCGCCATGCCAATGCTAAAACGCTTAGAAGCTAAGGGAGTCAAACCGAACCGTTTAGTGCTATTTCCCAATTGGGTCGATCTTGAAGTGATTTATCCATTAACTGAAACAAGTCCGATGCGGGTGGAATTAGAGATTCCGATCGATCGAATCGTAGTTCTGTATGCAGGGAATATGGGCAAGAAACAAGGACTGGAAATTGCGATCGAAGCTGCCAAAATCCTGATCGATCGCGCCGAAATCTTATTTGTGCTCTGTGGCGATGGCGCGATTCGATCGGAGTTAGAGCAATCTGCCCAAGGTTTAGAATCTGTGAGGTTTCTGCCGTTACAACCTGTAGAGAGACTAAATGATTTGCTCAATCTTGCCGATATCCATATCTTGCCGCAGCGTGCCGATGTTGCCGATCTGGTGATGCCATCGAAACTGGGCGGGATTCTTGCCTGTGGGGGAGCTTCGATCGCTACAGCCTATCCAAATACTGAAGTTGCGAATGTCGTCCAAGCCGCAGGAGGAATCGTTTGCCCACCTGATGATCCGAAACAATTTGCCGCGCAGATTTTAGCTTTAGCCCAAGATCCCAGTAAACGCCTTGTGATGCAGCAGTCTGCTCGTAACTATTCGATCGAACATCTCGCAAAAGAGAAGATTCTCCATGCCTTTCAGATCCAATTAGGGTTGTGACCTCACCCCCAGCCCATCTCCTGCAAGGAGATGGGAGCAAGACCTATTTAAGCAACCAGTCTTCGACCCGAAAGCAGCCATCTTCAGTTTGGATATAGTCAATGCCACGCATCTCCACAATCGCCTTACCATTGTGGGCAACGACCAAAAAGCCATCGCTGATTCTCATCGCCACACTGACTTCATTAGATAAGATTTGCTTGAGAACTAGCACATCAACTCCTGACTCGTCATCAATGCGGTCATAGCCGTCGCCAGGAGAATAGTGGTAAAAGTCGTGTCCTGCTCCACCTTTAAGCGTGTCGTTCCCTTCTTCACCAAAAAAGCGATCGCTCGATTCGGTTCCTTGCAGATCGTCATCTTGAGGAGTTCCATGAATACTATTGATTGTCATAGCAATTATCAGTGTTTAGTGATCAATTATCAGCTATCGATGTTTAATGATCAACAGATAAGAGTTAGGCTATTGACAATAGTTGATTAATTTATGTCTCGTCTCCCTTGGTTTCGATCGATCCTAGTTTTGGCTGGTGTCGGACTAATTGCTGGTCTGGGACTGAGTTTGATCGATCGAATCGTGCAGATTTATGTGGTGGTGGCAGGGATATCGCCAGTGCTGGCAGTTGTGGTCGTGACGATTCTGGTCGCACTTGTAGCAGTTCTGGGTGTGGCACTGGGGCGGTATGTCAATCTATTTCAGCGTCGCCCTCAACCCAAGTCGATCGAGCCAGAAATTTCCGAGCATAAAGTCGAAGCTGCCGAAGAGAACTTAGTCGCACTGCAACTTCAGGTGCAAAAAATTCAGGATGAGGTGGCAAAGCGATCGCTGATGGATCGATCGGTTGAATTATTTAACGATCTCGATCGACCCGAATTTCAAGTCGTCGTGTTTGGCGTTGGTTCGGCGGGTAAGACCTCTCTGGTAAATGCGTTGGTTGGGCAGCCTGTGGGCGAAGTCGGCGCACCGATGGGAACGACCCAAGCGGGTCAAGTCTATGGGCCATTGGCGATCTCTGGGTTGAAGTTACCTGTGGTGATTACCGATTGCCCTGGGATTTTGGAGGCTGGTGTGGCAGGAAGCGAACGAGAGCGCATGGCACGGCAACTGGCAACGGAAGCAGATTTATTGCTATTTGTAGTGGATGATGATCTGCGTCGATCGGAATATGAGCCACTCAGGGCTTTAGCTGAAATTGGTAAGCGATCGGTGTTGGTGTTTAATAAAATCGATCGTTACAGCAAGCCCGATCGAGAGATCATTCTGGATCGATTGCGCGATCGAGTTGAGTCACTCATTCAGCCCAAAGATGTCGTAGCGATTGCGGCTCTCCCTGCGGCGATTACGGTCGAAACTGGTGAAACTCTGATCTCTCCGCCTCGGATTCAGCCTCTACTCAAGCGCATGGTTAGCATTCTGAATCGGGAGGGTGATGAACTGGTAGCAGATAATGTGTTGTTACGATCGAACCGTCTAGGCGACGAAACCCGCACACTGCTAAACGATCAACGACAGGAACAAGCCGAAAAAGTGGTGGAGCGGTTCCAATGGCTAATTGTGGGGGCGATCTTTGCCACGCCTTTACCCGTGATCGATCTGTTGGCAACGGCAGCAATCAACGCCCAGATGGTGGTGGAAATTGCCAAGGTTTATGGCTGCGAATTAAATATCGATCGAGGCAGAGAGTTAGCAGGATCGCTGACAAAAACGCTGATTGGCTTGGGTGTAGTCAAAGGTGTGATGCAAATTGTGACTTCGGCAATTTCGATTACTGTGGTCGGCTATATCCTCAAGTCTACGATTCAGTCTATCACCGCCGCTTATCTCACCCGCATTGCAGGTAAAAGCTTTATCGAATATTTTAGCCGCGACCAAGACTGGGGCGATGGTGGCATCTCGGAAGTCGTACAACGCCAGTTTGAACTCAATCGCCGCGACGAATTTATCAAATCCTTTATCCAACAAGCAGTCGATCGAGTTATGCAGTTATCCACTCCTACAGACTCCACGCCAAAATTCGATCGATAGGTCAATACGTCAAGGAAGCAGTGAAAAAGAGGTCAAGACTTTATACTTGTTTGAGATTCCTTTGCTGAATTAGTAACTGCTTCCGTTATGGCAATGGCTTGTCCCATAATGCTCACCTCAAAAAACCATCTTTTATTCGCTTGACAGAGCTATGGTAATCGACAAAATAGCAAATTATTTGACAATACGCTAAGCTTATTATCAAGCAAAATTGCTCATGCTTAAATTTCACTTAGATTGTGACTATTTAGGTTGATGTCTAGTTTGCTAGGTTTAATGTGAGCTTAATTTATCTGGATTATTGGTGGTGAATATGATGGAGCGATACTCTGTAGGATTCTCTGTGAAAAACATGAGATGCGTAAGATACTTGTCACCGCAATTGCTTGGAGCGATTTTTTTAACGGCATTGCCTTTGACTGCATTACCTTTGATCCCTTTACCAACTGAAGCAGAGCCTTCTATTCTCCTATCTAGTACTCCTCCTAAACCTCAGTCCTTCCCAGCTTTACCAACGGCAAATCCCACGCCAAATCTTGTCCTTCCCCCACCAAATGCTCCGAATCCACCGATCTTAGAGAGCCTTCCCCAACGTCTCAATGTCGGCAAATCAACTAGTTTTGGCAGATATACGCTTGGGGCTGGCGACATTGTGAAGATTGACGTGTTTAATGTCCCCGAAATTAGTGGGACTCAGACGGTTGCACCCGATGGCACTGTGAATATTACGTTAGTTGGGGCAGTGCGAGTGGAGGGCTTATCGATCGAAGAGGCAGCTCGATTACTAGAACGTAAGCTGGGTCCTTTTCTGGTGAGAAAGATCGTTAATTTGTCTCTGGTTGAAGCCCGACCACTGAATATTGCCGTGGTTGGCGAAGTTCAACGTCCTGGAACAAGGTTGCTGACATATTCGCGCTCTACGGCTACAGGTAGAGATGCTCAGGCTGCAAATTTGACACGGGCGATCGAAGCGGCAGGTGGAATCACCCAACAAGCTGATGTCAATAACATTCAGATTTCGCGCTTAGAATCAGGCGGACGGCGGCGACTGATCAAAGTGAGTTTGCTGAAACTGATCGAGCAAGGCGATGTCAGTCAAGATATCAAAATTCTCGATGGTGACTCGATCTTAGTCCCACGCATGGCTGATATCGCCGCGATCCAGCCGCCGCAGATTTCCAATGCCACGTTTGCCTCAGATACTTTTCAGATCCAAGTGGCGATCGCAGGTGAAGTTAATCGGATCGGGCCCTTAGTTTTAACTTATGCTCGAAATGCCACTGGAGCTAACCCTTTAGCCGATCCCCTGCCTACGGTAATTCGGGCAATTCAGT
>Ga0163149_10002127_pt1 | contig 24405 bp, 14 predicted proteins | sample OliLakLV19MP5G1_FD_148604 | JGI IMG/M metagenome (GOLD analysis project Ga0163149, IMG submission 148604) | Freshwater microbial mat bacterial communities from Lake Vanda, McMurdo Dry Valleys, Antarctica - Oligotrophic Lake LV.19.MP5.G1 | ecosystem: Environmental > Aquatic > Freshwater > Lake >... | reverse complement strand
CGAGTAACTACACCCCTTCAGCAGGATCTTAACAATGGATTGTTTTCTCACTCGCCTTACAAACATTAGCCCTAACACCCAAGCCCATGTAATTGTTGAGATCCGTAGGCAGGAGCGGATGCATCCATTTTGGGGACTACGAACTTCTGAAGAATTTGTCCGCGATCGCACGGCGGCAATAGAAGAAACCTTGCGATCGCTGCGTCGCAGCGATCGCAAGCTGAGGCGAATGCAGTTAAAGCTGGATCAACTGAATCAACTGGAATCGATTGACGAATTTCAACAGCTTGATCGAGAAGATTTAGAAGATCAAATGTTGGGGTTGAGGTCGCAGGCAGAAAGTATAGAACCAATGCTGCGCGATGCCCGGATGGAGCTTGCTACTGCTTGGGGAGAAAAGGTACGGATCTTGACGACCTACCCAGCATTGCAGCAATCGCCCGAAGAATTACAAGGTTTGACCAGGGACGCTCTGATTGCTAAAGAAGCCTTTTTCTTTGCGGGCAAGATTGCAGCAGCAAGGCAGGGGCTGCCGGAATCTACTTCAGAATTTCTGGCGATGATGTTGCCGGAAGAGCAAGAACTCATTATGGCGGAAGCTCATCGAGCATTAGGGCATTCAGTCAATCCTATGCTGTCGCAACAGATGGCAACCCTAGCAAAGTTGTCGCCCGAACAGCAGCATCAAGTGCTGCAACAAGCTGTTTCTATTATTCAATCGGAGCCACCGGATGAGCCGCAATAAAATCAATTTCGCCCTGCGTGGATCGCTCCGAGATGCCCAACGGCAGCGTATCCCTAACTATAATTGCCCTAGTGTACGAATGCTGGAAGCCGAGGTGAATGGCTCAGTACAGTTGACCACCGTTGGAGCTTATGAACCTGCAATTTACGACGACGGCTCGTTCTTGCTAGAGCCGCCCGGTGTCAATTTGATGACCTGGAATATGGATTTAGGTAAAAATGTATGGTTGAAAGGCTCCAATGTTTTTGTCCAGAGCGATCGCGGCGTAGCGCCAGATAATTCCTATCTGGCAGATGCAGTCACCTGGATCAATGGACAGGGGGCTACTCAAAGACTCCAGCGACAATTTTCTCTAGACGCGGCTGAAACCTACCAGCTCACCCTTATCTTGCAGGCGACAGGTGGGCGCTGTGGATCTGCCGATGTAATTCGGGTTAGTGGTGGCGTAGTAGGAAACCCCAGTTTGCCACTTTCCCAATTGAATGAACAACTGGGCAAATATCGAATCTTGACACTGCCCTTCACTACCACTGGCGTGAAGCCTGTATTGCCAGCCAGTGAGACCCAACTAGGATTTATCGTCACGGCTGTGACTGCGAACACGGTCACGGTTACAGGTGTAACGAATTCCGGGGTAAACGCCTTGGTGGGTGGCGTGGCTCGGTTTGGTTCTGTTGCCTCCTACGAAATTACGGCTAGCACAGCAGTAGTGAGTGGCTCAATTGTAGTTACAGTGGCAACCAACAATCTAATTGCGAATGGAGTGACCACCGCGAATCGGGCAACTTTTGAAGGCGCTCCTGAGAGGATCTGCACGGTTGAAATCTATTGTGAATCGACCTTCTCGCTGCTCTGGGGTTGCGGCGATCTTAAGAAAGGAGCGTTTCGCACATCGCCCATTTACCAATTGGGTGAAACAGTGGTGCGGGGTGGCGCAACGATGGCTTTTCAGAACCGCGACAATCCATTAGTTGATTTGATCAACTTTGGCGTGTTTGGCGAACTGAGATCGTGGCGTGGCGATGGCAACTTGATTGATTTTGGCGACCTAAAGCTTAGCGTTGTCAACAACAAGCTGCGAGTGACAGCAGGCTCGACCCAGCTTGAAGACTCCGATCCGTTGCCAGAAAATAGCCGATTTTTTGTAGGTGTGAGTTCTGAAAGTAGCTCTATTTCTCTGTTTGTGAATGGATTGCTGAAGCGGCGATCTAATCTCAGCAATTTTCGCCCTGCCTCCAACCCTGTAATTTTAACAACCCCAGGCTTAAGGGCTTGGAAGATGATAGTGACCTATGGACAAGTACTGTTGGATGGGAAGCCTGAGATCGGGGAAGCGCCTAGTCAAGAGGTAGCTAGGCTGTTTAGCCCAACCGAGCCTGTGGTCGGTGCCGATTTGATCTCAGCTCCACCTGCTTCATTCAATTTGCCGTTAATCACTGTGCCGCGCGTGCCATTACCTTCTATTGCTCAGCAGATTTTAGCAGTATATGCAGTTCCTTCACTTGTTACGATCGCTTCCACCACTGGACTGATTGCTAATGACTCCCTGATTGTCGTCCGGGGTCGGGTTGGATCGCCGGAACAAATCATTGTCAGCCGCCCCTTGCTAATTTCTCCGTCAGAGGAGATTTACGCCACGCTAGATTCTGTCGCTGGAATCAGAGTCGGCGACTTTTTGGTTAAAGGTAATGCTTTAGATTCAGGACATGCATTTATTCGGTTCCCGTTTGTGCCGATTGATGAACGATTGATCACTGAGGTCGATGTTCCAGGTAGACGGGTGCGAGTGGGCAGCAGTTTGAGTTTTATTCCAAACTTGAAGGCGATCGTCCGTACTCCGATCTATCAAGATGTGACGGAGGTGATGATTACCTTGATTGACAACACCAACGGCTGGCTGACCGTGGATGATGTCAATCGGATGGCAGTGGGGCAGTTGATCTCGCAAATTCGTAGCGAAACGTTGATTGACCCGGAGTTATATACCATTAGCTTTCTGAGTACTGCGAATGGCGTAAGAGTGGGTCGCAAGGCTCAAAATGGGATTTCGATCTTGAATGAAAATACGGAGAATGTGGTGCTATCTGCGCGGGTGGAAGTGCATCTCTAGATCGGCGAAGTTTGTTCGCTTGCTCAAGCGTCAGGGTGTTTAAGAAAAACATCGTCATTTGAGGGCGGAAGCTGGATAGTCATGCCGGGTTCTAGATCTTTGAAGACAGAGCCGATTTGATTCATTAGCAATAGCTGGGGATAGAGGCTGGGGTCTACGTTGTGTTTGTAGAGAAAGGCTGGCAGAAATTGCCCGTTGTAGGTGACGGTTTTGGCGATCGCGGGTCGGATCATATAGCCATAATCAGAGACGGGACCTGGAACTTTAGAATGAATGCGAGTGTTGAGTTCTTCCATTGGCTTATTTTATCAGGATAGAGCGATCGCGCAGTTTTCGGGCAATAAGGTATATTTGGTAAATCTTCCCTTCTTTACTCGCCTCGTCTCTGCTCCCCTCTGCTCAGATCACCTCTGCTTGGCTCTTCTCCACTCGTATCGCCACTGCGCTACTCTAGCCATCTCTACTCAACCCGTCTATAGCCGTGGGAGTTGTCAAGCAGCACGGCTAGTTTTGCTGACGCTGAAACCATCGCGATCGCCCTAACGCTTTTCCTTTAGGATTCCCAATTTCTCGGATTTAAGGCGATCTCGATGGTGGTTTTCAGATTTCAGGGTCAGCGTATCGTTCCAGCGCTGCGAGAAAGTGCGATCGCGCCTTTTCCCGTAGCGCTTGCGGAGCAATCACCTCACAGTCTTTGCCATAAGCAAGAATGGCGCGAACTAGGTAGAATCCGTTCGTAATCTCGCGATCGCAAAACAGTACTCCATCACCCAGTTCAACCCGAACATCTTGCGATCGCTTCTCATAGGCTCTGATTAGCCCACCGTAGAACGCGAGACTCACTAAGGTTTTATCCAAACCTTCTTCACGCCACGGAACCTCGATGGAAGAAATTTCAATGATGCGATCGAACCGAAAGCAACTGTTATGTTGCAGATCCGGCAAGTCGCCATCCTGCGTTTCTTCGCACCAGGCATCCAGGTACAACCGTTTCTCATGGAAAGCAATTTCGGCGTAGTGAAGATGCCATTCCTTGAGGAGGTTTTGACTGTCTCGATAAATCAGTTTGAAGGGTTGCTTTTGTGAGATCAGGCGATCGCACTTTGCTTGATGTTCCATTCCCGCTCCAACTTCACTTTGGCAGGGCATTGGGAATCGTTCACCCTGCGCGATCGCCCTTACCAACTCTTTGACGTTCCCCCTTTCCCCCCATGTCTTGCCGCAGAGTCGGGCAATCCGCTCTAGTGGTTCTTTGTATTCGTCCGACAGCGTTAAAAACATCACTTCGCCTCAATTGTTAGAATATTAAAATGATATTCTAAATCATTGACGATTGCAATATTAAAATGATATTCTATTTATAGATAAGCAATGCACCGCCAGGAGTAGCGCCCAGGTATCACAAGGATTTGACATGACTACAACGACCAAAAATCGCGCAACATTTTGGAAATGTATTGGGAACCACCCAGAGGGAGCGGACTGCAACCGCGCAAACAAATGGGGCTACCCACTGAATCTGATTCGGTATGTAGCATTCTACGGAGGCGAAGGAGTCAAGGTCTATTCTACGACAGCGGATCAATTCGGTAAAACAATTATCGTAGATGCGCCTAAATCCACATGGGAAGAGGCATGGGTCAACTGCGCCAAGGAAATGGCGATGGAGAATCCTTTCGATGAAATAGTAAAGGATGAAAACGGTCTTTGGTGGGGCTTGATATTGGATCACGACGATAAATATGTGGAATTATTCCAGTCTGACAAGACGAAACTAGAAATGGTGCAGGAGGGATATATCGGTCCGATTATCAACAAAGACGGGGAAGAACTTTGGCTGGAATGCAAATCAATTGCAAGAGGAGTATGAAGCTGAGCAACGTTAAACCCTACCTGCTGGCACGGCTGACGGCTCCTTCTACTCCTAAAGAGGCTCGATCTGAAGTAGTCGCGCAGATTCGGCAGGCAGAAGCCGAACAAAAAACCCTGCCCACCACAAAAGCAGTACGTGCCACCGTTGCACGGCACAACCCTAAACCGTCCGAAGCGACTGCTAAACTCGCGAGATCGCGATCGCGATCTCCAACATCCCAGATCGAAACCCTTCCTATATTAAACGGCTATATTAGGTTCAGTAGTATCACGGGTTTACTATCTATTAAAACCTGGCATATTAGGATTAGTTGAAACAATCAAAAAAGACAGGAAATTATAGGTATAAGGAAGACAATGAGTACTTTAAAAGATTGCATTGAGGCTATAAGCGCTGATGCTACTTGGGGTATCTGGGCTGAATTGATCGGAGGGAAGTTTAATTCCCAATCAAAAGCCCGGTATGCACAAGTAAACAATGGCTTCGAGAATGGCGGCTTACCCAATGGTTTCAAGTTTTTCGCTAACGGTCTTCAGATTTGTGATGATCACTCTGTGTGGAAAGGAGATTTTGATATTTCCGATTGGGGTACAGAATGGGATGCCCTAGTCGGTTTGTGGGAACGAGAAACCCAAACAGAGTGGGTCGGTGATAGAAAAACTATCACCACATGGATTGATGGAGCAGGGAGCGATTCTGCCGCCGCTCTTATTAGCGAGGCTGAAGCAAAATGGGATACTCAATGCTCGGAGCTATCCAATCAGTGGATAGAGGAGTTAATCGAAGAGCAAAACCAGCTTTTGATGGAGTTTGATTAGTGGCAGGACAAAAGTTTGTTGAGCGCATCAAAATCCTGAAGCACGGTAACAAACGGAGTCGGAGCGCGTAATGTTTGTACTACCAAAAACTTGGGGTCAGAGCCTCCCCCTTCTAGGGGGACTTTAATTCTCTTCCAGTATTCAAACGAGTTGCCATTAGCGGTCGCAGCTTAACTGTAAAAGTCGGGCTTGCAGTTCCAAATGTTTCATCATTTCATCATATCCACCATTCTGCGTAAGAGCGCTCTAACTGTCTGTTCTAGCTGCGGCTCGATCGCGTCCAGGAATTCCTGTACTTGATCGGGACCTGTGCCACCGCCACCCAAGATGATGTCGCCAAAGGTAATATTCACTTCAATCGGGGGTAGTTCTGTTGTGGGGTCCGCCGCCCATGTTCCCGGAGCCGGGAACATGGGCGGCGTTGCCATGGGCATCACTTGCAGCGCCGATTCCACATCCATGCCGCTGCGAATGGCATTTAGGAATCCGGCATTTGGTGCCGCCTGCGCTGCGGGAACCACAAACTCGCCGGATGACAGCATCGCCGGAATCTTATCGCCAGTTCCAGTGCCGGGACCCGTCACCCAACCGCCCGTGGCGTACCCCTGCACTGGTTCTGTGGTGCCGCTTTCACCGCTAAAGAATTGTCCAACAAAGGGAAGGTTGGCGAGTGGTCCCAAGACGAAGCCCAATACTTGCTGAGTCAGAGTTTGGAAGAAGGTGCCGATTTGTTGCAAAATTGCCCAGGCTGCCTGGAATGGTGCAACAAAAACCGCGTAGAGCAACTGCCCGATCGCGCCCAGTGCCATCATCACCCCTTGAATCGGTAGCATGATCATCGTGGCGAAGACCGTGCCCACCGCGATCGCGCCTTGAATCAGCAGGCTCACGGTCTTGATGATCGTCGTCAGCAGAAACTCTACAAGCTTAAGCGGTGCTAGAACGGTGGATACTGCCGCTTTCAGAAAGCCACCACCACCACCGCCAAAAATACCGAGCAAGGGTTGGAACGGTGCTAAGAGTGCCGCGCCAAGCCCTTGGATGGACTGCCAAATTTTGCCAATCTCATTAAACAGCGTGCCGAATACCCCTTGCCAGATTTCGCCAGCCACCATCGCCACGGCAACCAAGAAAATCGCAATCCCTTCAATGGGCTTCAAGATCCAGCCAATCAGCGTCATCACCGCTTGACCAATGCCATCCAGCACGGCATAGATAGTGTGGGAAATCGATCGCCATGCGCTGGAGACTAAATCACGAATGCCGCCAAAGTCTGTTTCCCATGCCTTCCAGAGCAATGCCCCGATCGCGATCACCGCCGCAATGCCAGCCCCAATTAATAGCAATGGACTCGCTAATGCGGATAGCACCATGCCCACGACGGGCAGAATGCTGCCTAGAGACGTGAATAGTCCGATCAGTGTAGGTAGAACCGTGCCAATGGAGCCAAAGGCATCCACCAACGACATGACCCCCATCGCCGGAGCCGCGATCGCGGGGGCGACAGAACTGAGGGCACCCGTGAACGTGGTTGCCACGGTACGCACATCATTCATTTTGGGTTGAACGCTGGCGATTGGTCTAGGGATGCTTGTATTTAGTTCTGGGGCATTTTGCGCCTGTGTCGGCTGTTGAATGGCGGTAACCGCTGGTTCAACCGATTGCGGAGACTTCTTCCCGAACATCCGCCCAAAGAAGCCAGGTTTCTGGGTAGTTTCGGCAGGCTGCCCCCTTAGTCGCTGATCAAAGCCTGCCATTTCCATGCCATCAGGCACCACCGCTGGCACTTTCCCTTGCATTCGCAGTTTCAACGCACCCACCGCCTTGCCTGGACTTTTAACCATCTCCATTACATTGCTGGCGGTCATCCCAATTTTGCTGAGCAGGTTGAGAAATTCTTGCCATGCTTTTTGAGGTAACGCGATCGCGGCAAGCAAAACATCTCCTAACAATTGCACCGTGGGTTTGATGCCCGTAATAATCTGGCTCAAACCCTGGAACAAGCCCTTGATTATATTGATCGCCCCACCAAAAATGTTTTGCAGCCCTTTACCCATGCCATCAGCCGCAAGCGTAATGCCGTTGAACACATCCCAGGCACCTTCTTGAAGCTGAGTGAAGTCACCGCGTAGTGCTGCAAAAATACCGCCAATCATTTTGCCGACACCCATGATTACTTGGGAAACCCCCCGCAATAGCGATAGGACTACTTGGAATACTCCGATCGCGACTTTACCCAGCCCCACCACAATCGTTCGTAACCCTAAGAAATTTGTGGCGATCGCAACCGACGCGAGGGCGATTCCACCCAGAACTAAAATTACGGGGCTGATGGACGTAAGCGAGAACACGCCAAACACCACAGCGCTTAAGCTCATATCGCCAAAGCCGCTAAGAATCCCTTTCGCAGCGGTCATGAAGTTGCCGCCGAAATCTTTGGCAGCCTGTCCCATCTCATTGAAGTCAAGTTTGAGCAGTGCGGTTCCGGCTCGTTTGCCGAAGTCCATGAAGTCACTGCCGAGAATGCCAATATTGCTCGTCACCTGCTCAAACCCTGGTTCAAACAGTGCAAATGGATCAGCGCCATAGCCCAAAACCGTGAAGCGATCGCTAAAATTAGTAGCGATCTGATCCGCGCCTTGCTTCATGGCAGCGTCTAACTCCTTCAGGTTCTGTTTCACCCCATCTTGGAAGTTAATTTCTGACGTTGCCTTTTGGAAATAAGCCCCCATGCCCAACTGCTGTCCGCCATCTGCTTGCATCAATCCGGCGATCTGGTCAGGTGCAAGTTGCCCCCCAGTTTGAGCTTTCAAATCTTTAAGCTGAGCGGCAATGTCGGTTTTGCCCGATCGCTCTGCCAACTGTGCAGCCTGGTCAAACTGGCGCGACTGATCGAGGACAACGGGCGGCAATGAGTCGGTTGCTACTTCTGGGGCTTGTTTTGGGGCTTGTTTTGGGCGGCGCTCAAATAAACCCCCTAATCCACCGAAGGCACCTTTCATAGACTCTGGCAGTTTCGCGGTGGCAAAGAATTCAGTCATGCCGCCAAACAGCACGCTCGGATCGAAGATTGCTTTGAGTCCATCGGCGACGCTGGTGCCTGTGCCGAGCCAGCCAAAGAATTGTTCCTGGATTCGAGCGATCGCCCCTTCCCATGCCGCCGGAATTACTTCGGTGGGATTGTGATTCAACGCATTGATCAGCTTTTGGGCTAATTCCAGCGCAGGCGTAACAATTGGCATGATCACAGGACCAAACTTATCGACCAAACCTTGCCATGCGCCCAAAATGCGATCGCGTGCGGCAGTCAGGGGCGCTTCTAAGAAATCTTTCACCCGCTTCACCACAGCACCCAAAACGTCCACGCCAAACAACTGCTTAGCCGCTTCGTTTAACAGCAATAATCCGCCTGCGGCAGCGGCAACGCCTAACCCGATTGGGCTAAAGACTGCCCCAACTACCGCACCACCAATCGTGACGATCGCCCCTAAAGTTCCGGCGATCGCGGCAAAAATGGGAGCGCCTAACCCGCCAATTGCACCCAGCAACGAGAAGATTTCAGAGAACTTAGAAAGCGCCATTGAGCTTTCCTCATCCATAATGCCCATCGTGGTTAGGGACGACGAGATTTGCTGCATGGCAAAACCAGACGCGCTGATTGCTCCCCCGATTGCCATCCCCGCTCCAGCGCCAGAGCCAAACACGGTTTTTAATCCGCTAAAGAAGCCACCTGACTTCTTCGACGAGTGTTGCATTGCCCCTTCAATCTCATGTCCAGCAATCTGAGCGCTATGCGCCATCTCATGCATACTGCCATCAACCGACTCAGCCGTATGCTCCCAGTTTTTACGAGTTTGGTAAGACGGACCCGGTGAAGCTTCCGAGATGAAGCCGAGAATTTTTCCACCCGCGATCGCCGCACGTTTGACCATACTGCCCCAGCTTTTACCTGCGACCGCTTGCGCGGTCGATTGCCACGCTGTTTCACTTCGTTGAGCCGCCCTTTCAAAATATCCAGCAATTTGGTTGGTTGTTTTTTGGCTAAGATTTGCCGCTATCCGAAGCGTTTTACCTTTGAGCGGATCAACTTCTCGCTGGGCATACATACCACCATCTTCGACCTTGTAGTCAGTTCTACGGCGAACATCGCCTGTTTCCGTTGACGGGAGTTTCTGACCAGGAGCAAGGCGAAACCTTCCTTGCTCATCAGCTTTACCCATATAAAGCTCTCCAGGTAACCTCGCTTTATCTGCCAATCTGGTCAGCTTGGCTTCGGGGCTGAATTGGTTCGCCTTGGTAGCCGCACCCCTTAAAATTCCACCGAGGGAGGCGACCAAACTACCCACTTTGTTCTCCCGGCGATCGCCAGCGGTTGCCGCGCGATGGGCATACATACCGCCATCTTTGACCCTGTAGCTAGTTCTACGGCGAACACTATCTGTTTCCGTTGACGGGAGTTTCTGACCAGGAGCAAGGCGATACCTTCCTTGCTCATCGGCTTTACCCATATATAGTTTGCTATCTCGGAGGGCGGTTGCTGCGACTCCAGGTCTGGACTTGTACTGCTTCATCCGTCCATACCGTTGAGCTAAGGGCGACGACCGTTCCTGCTCATACTGCAATCGCCGCCTTTGCTTCGGCATTTTTGCCACCTTACTGACTGCGGCTTGACCAGATCCTAGGATGGGTCGGAACAAGCCAATTACTTTGGCAAAAATCCCTTTAGCAAAGTTGATCAGCCGAGTAGCACCGGAAATTGCCTGAGACTTTGCTCGGTCAAATGCCGCTGGCAAGCCTTGAATAAAATTGGTGAAGCCTTCGGTCACTCGCTGCAAGGCAGAGCGGATTACCGCGATCAGCTTGTTTGGGTTTCGCTCCGCCTCGATCGTCCCAGCGGTCTTGTCAAAATACTCCTTCAGGTTGACGTTTATACCCAAAATTCCTTTTTGCAACCCTGCCAGAATCTTGCTGCGAGGGAATAGTCCTCGCAGGGCGTTTAGTTTCGTCACCGAGCCTTGAGCCAGTCTACCTGTCATCGTTGACATGGTTTTCAGGATTCCGGGCATAAACCGTTTATAGAGTGGACCGGCTAGAGTGCGGACTGCTAACCCCACAAATCGGCTACCCTTCTGCCATGCCTTCGCTCCCACGACCGGAGCGACCTTTTTGATGAACGGCACCGCCTTCTTCATCACCCCTTGCCATAAGCGCTCGGTGACTTTTCTGAACAGCTTCGGCGCTTCGTCCTTCAACAGTCGTTGCAGCACATATTGCGTCAAGCCGGGCATCGGCTTGACTGAGAAATTCTTGTTTTCAAAGAACGCTTTTAGGGCATTGTCTTCAATCTTTTCCAGGGTAGCTGCAAGTTCATTTTGCATCCTGATTAAATCATTGCCAGTAATCCCCTCCATTTTCTTGTTTGCGGCTGTCCGCACTTTTTCCATGGCAGCTTGAACGTTTGCGAGTGCAGGGTTTTTAGGCAGTATGCCGCTGATTGCCTTCATGGTTTTAGGCTTGATTTCTTGACCGCGCAACAGTTTCGCATATTCTTCTGTGGGCAAATCTAGGATGTCTACCATATAGGTCTTTAGTTGACCCAACGACATCTTGTTCGCCTGAAGCATTTTCTCTAGGGAATACTTTTCTTGCTTTTGATACTCCCGATAAATGCTGACGACTTTGCCAATGCCGGGTTTCGTCGCCATCTTGTCAAGTAGGCTGATTTGTTTTTTTGCCTCCCCTTTGGTGGCATCGCTGGCGGCATCGGTCGCCACCTCGCCTCGCCGGAAAACTTTGCCCAAGACTTCCCGATAGGATTGTATTTGATTCTTAATGCGATCGCCTAACCCGTCCGACAGGCTGGCAGGATTAAAGTTTTCAAGTGATCTTAGATTAATAAAATCAAAGTTATCTAAGCCTTGACCCTGTAACTGCTTCTCAAGATCACGACCTAACCCTTTCAAACCCTCATACTTAGCCGATTGATTATCCTTGGATCTAAACTTGCCAAACTTTAAAAAGTGCTTCAATTCATCAACCGTAAGCGCTGCTGGCGTAGCCTGATTTTGTCTTTTCAAAAGTTCGGCGATCGCGTCTTCACCCGTATAGGTTTGACCCGCTTTCTTAACCTGAATTTTATTGGCAATAGCTTCAAATGCAGTGAGGCGCTTTGCTCCTAACGATTTCTGCTGATCTTCGGCAGCAGTGATTGCGTCGAGTGCTGTATTCAAACCTTTCGCGTAGGCTCCCTTCTGCAACGGCTGAGTGAACACTTGAATCGGAGATTCAGCCAATGACTTGATTTGATCGAGGAAGCCCTTCTTCTTTTGGACCTGAACTTCAATCTTCTCTAGTTTTTCAATCAACGCCTCCCGCTCAATATTCAAAATGTCTGCCAAGGAGTCTAGAGCCTCTAGGCTGCCTGTCCCCATCAACACATTGCGAATATCTTTTGGCATCAAGCCTGCCTGCTGCGCTAAGCCTTCAAAAGAGGTGAATTTAACAGCTTCTTGACCCTTCAACCCTTTCTTTTTAGCGACCTGCGATCCACGTCCCTCTAAAATATTGGTGCGAGATTTCGAGAGATCCAGCTTGTCCGGGATCGACATCTTCACGCCAGCCATCAACTCATCTATCGTCACTTCAAGCTGGGTCGCCAACTCCCGAACCGAGTATGGATCAACCGCTTCAAATTTACCTGTCGATAGCGTTTTACCAGTATTTTCAGGGATTCCAGCGGCACCAAACAGCGGCATGATGCCAGAGGCATAAGACCCTTTGGAATCCGGATTCATCCTAAATTCTTTGTTCACACCGGGTTCAATCAGACCCTGAGCTTTTGCACCATCAAGCATGAAGTTCATCCGCTTAGTCCGAAGTCCCTCCGGCACCTTTGTTGCCGCCTTCATATCGGTATCAACCTTATCCCTCTCTGCTATTGTCTTTGACAGCAACGAACTCAAGGATCTAGAAACTTCAGCCGACGGAGTTGCCGACTGAGTTTGGTCTTTCTTTAGCGGCGGTAGTCGCTTCAACAGATCGGATGGAACCAGCACAGTGGCATCTGGTAGGCTGCTTTCCCCAACTGCCTTCATCGCAGATTTAATTTGATTAATTTCAATGTCCAGACCCGCTTTCTTGCCTCGCAAATGACTGACCTGCTCAAAGGTTGCGCCCTTCAAGCCAGCGGACTTAATCGCTAGGGCAGGATTGGTTTGGGGTCCAAAATCGCCATCATCGTCAATTGAAGCGTTGTAAGAATACATACGGAATAATTCAAACATTTCCGCTTGCATTTGGCGTTTCATTACTTCTTCAGACCGACTACCCGGTCCCTTAGGATTCACCCAAGTTGGCGCAATCTTTGACCCGTAAGCCTCCATTGTTCTCTTCGGGCTTTTCATATCCCGATAAACTTCCATTGCGGAAGCTTCATCTGTCACTCTGCCAACATCCTCCATCAGGAGTCCAGCCTGCGCCGATGGCGGAGGCGTAATGCTCTGGCTCGTCGCCATTTCTTGCAGCAGCAGTTCGTATTGGTGCGCGTAAATATCGGCAAGATAGCTCTTTTGGACTGCTTTGACAGGTTGATCCCGTTCTTTGCTAAAATCCTGATACTTTGATCGGGATACATCGATTTGGTCGGGGGTCATGCCGATCTCTGCCATGTGAGTTTCTAACTCCCGCAGATCGGACTGCCTAGGACTATTGCCTTTAAGACTGATAATTGCCATTAGCGCCGCAAACGACTTGAAGCTGCTCATCACTTGAGTCTCAAGTTGCCCTGCCTTCCTGAGTACGTCTGCCGCTAAAAATACCTCCTCTTGGTAGCGAGTCTTGTTAACAAAAGAGTCGAACTGCGGACTGTTTTTTGAACCTTCAGGTCTGAGCCTGTTTGATACGTTGATGGGTCTATACTCGCTCTCTGCGATGGCAGGCAGTATGCTTAGTCCGCCTTTTTCATTCTTCGCCTTGGTGGAGAGATCAATAAATAAATTACTCTTGTCAAGCATGGCATTCATGTTCGTCATCAAGGTAGCCAATCCCCTGTCGCCAGGGCTGGCTTGAACTCGCGCTTGCATCATGTCTCGAAGTTCGTTCTTGGGTAGGGGTGCCGCCAACAAGCCCCGTGGTGTCCAGGGCGAACCGCCTTGGCTGTACAGCGGTGTCGATGTTTGACCGCCTGACTGCTGAGCGCCATCTACTACGGTAGAAGCTGACTGAATCTCAACTTTTTCGGCATAAATCTTTTGGATTTTGCCATCTGCAAAGTCTTGTAGTCCAGTCTTGCCAAATGCCATATTCCGCAGATCTTTAGGATCGTAAGCGCCTTCTCCAGAAGAAAAACCATTAAACTCTGCATCGCGCTGCAAGAAGCCATCCGTAATCAGATCTCCGCCAAACTGACTGCCAAACTGAATACCAATCGCGCTCTTTGCGGTGCCTCGCATCATTTGTGCGCGAATACCTTTTAAGTAGTTTTCTCCTTCTTCCGTGAGTTCGGCAACATCCTGCGACATCACGCCAAACATCTTTTTCTGCTGCGTTACTTGGGTAAACCGTTGAATCTGTTCAATTTCTTTTGGATCAAGATAGGTCTCTGCCCCTTGCCGTAGGGCTAATCCTGCCTCTAGCATTTCGTCCTTGATGACTTTTGTAAAAGAATCCAGAACGCCCTGAGAACTCTCCCTGAAGCTGCTAGCGTTCCGCCGATCTTGAATTCCTTCACGGGCAGATTCAAGCTGATCACCCTCTAAGCCGTACTTGGTGCCTGCCAGTGGCTTGCGGGCACGAACATTGACGATCGCTTCTTTTATCTCGGTTTGGCGATCGAAATCACCGAAGAACTTACGACTGCTCTCACCACTGGCAAACGACAGGTTCGACAGTGCCTTAATCAGGGTGAAGATTGGCTGAATCATGAACTTGAAGAACAGCCTAGGCAGGGTGGTGATTGTCTTCAAGAAGCCTTGAACGAAGTTGCCCCCAGTTTTGAACACTGTGTTGAAGAGCGTGAAGCCGATCAGGATTAGCGGCACCACGTTGAGAATGCTTTTGCCAAACCCGGCGATCGCGTCGGCTCCCGACTGGAAGATGCCATCTATATTGAACGGCTGCATGATGATGTTCAGCAGGTTTTCGCGCAGATCTCGCACCCCATCCAGAATGTTGTTCACGAAATCTTGCAGGTAGACTGCAAAGGTTTCCAGGTGCCCGGTGAACGACAAGGTGAGGAATGCGCCAACCCCCGCGATCGCTAGACCAAGGGGATTCATTCCGCCTGCCACGATGACGATTGCTAGGTATAACCCACTCAGGGCGACTGCTGCGAAACCCGTCGCCTTGGTCAGGTTCTTCACCCAATTGATCACCGTTTTGCCAATATCCACTAAGCCTACAAAGGCTGGCGTGGTTACTCCCGTAACGATGTCTGCGCCTCTTTGAAAACTTTGGGTAAGCGACTCCCACTTCTCCTTGAGCGTTGCCCCTGGCAATATCAACAAGCCGAGCAATCCCAACACCAAGCCGAAAGCCCCAAGGATGGGTGTAGCCATCCCTAGGGATGCGACCCCTAGCTGTCCCAGCAAAGCCGCAATCCCAACACCAAGCCCGATCAACTGCATCACCGTCCCAATTACGGAGCGGATCGTGTTCATGTTCCTGGAAATCGCTCCAGTCAGCGCATCCCAAGCACCCACCATTTTGTTGATGATCAGGTCGCGCCAGTCATAGATGAAGCTTTCCATCAACCAGCCGATCGCTTTTAGCTCCTCCATATTTCCATGCAGCGCTTCCCATAGGGCATGACCCAAAATGCGGGTAGATTTTGCGGCAAACTGAACCACTTTCGCCAAAAGTCGGATGTCTTGCAGCGCGAAATCTAGCAAGTACAAGAAATAAACAATTGCAAAGCCTGGAATATCGAAGAAGACAGCCTTCAAAGCACGACCCACCCCGTCAATCACCTTTGTGATAGCAATCAACGCGGGGGGAATTACCTTCAGGAGCAGATAGGTGAACGCCCCAATCGCTGGAATCACATACTTCGTCACCACATCGGCGATCGCGTGGAACGTTTTGGGATAGCGGAAGTAGATGTAAGCAGCAGCAGCGGCTACCAACAGCACCACACCCAGCAATAGCTCTAGCTGCGCTGCAAATATGGTTGCAGCCAGTGCCGGACGGGTGAACAGCATAGGTAGGGTCTTGAAGATATTCAATCCCGATCCCATCCCAGAAAAACTCTTGTTCAGCTTGCTTAATTTGGCATCAAATAGCTCCGTCCCTTCCCGTGCCTTCCAGAATGGATCAGCCATCAGGGAAGATTTCATTAGTGTCTCCCGCTTTGCGCCTGCGTTAGCTCCTGGCAGGAAAGCCGTTGGGTTGATCGCATTCTGAGCAATTTCTGCTGGCACTCCCGCCTTTTGCAAATAGAATGAGCGGTAGAATTGCCCCGATTTTTTAACTGCTTCTGCGGTGTTGCCGACCACGCCGCCGATCTTTGTCGCGATGATCCGCAGATAGGGAATGATTTGCCCGACCGCCATTTGGATTTGGGTGGCAACCTTATTAGCAATCACGTAGGCTTCACCAATCTTTTGCCCGGTGGTGATGGCTGCACCCACCACGCTCCTTCCTGCTTTTGCGGCACCCGACGCGATCGCCACGCCACCCTTGATCACCGCCTGACCCAGCGGAGACTCAACAAACATCTTCACGGCTCCCGCCAACTGCTGCACCACCAAGCCTAGGTTTTGCCGTATCCAGGCAATGAAGATCACGGCTCCAGGCAAGAGGGAGTCCACAAACCAATTCGTGAGGGGTGCCAGAATCGGCGATAGGAGGTCCGAGATCGCCCGTGCCCCTGCCAACACTGAACGGATGACCACCTGCACCGATGGCAATGCTAAAAACTGACGGGTGAGGGCGATCGCAATTCCCGCCGCATTTTGCAACCCCTTCACTAGGGTCATTAGGAAGGGCTTGACCACGCCGAAGGCTCGTTGCAACCCCTTCACTAGGGTCATTAGGAAGGGCTTGACCACGCCGAAGGCTCGTTGCAGCCCTTTTGCCAGCCCTATCAACCAAGGCGGTAGTTTAATCTGACTGAGGAATGCTTGGGCGGCGACTACCACTTCAGCGATCGCGTATTTCAGGAAGGGGATAATGCCGCCCAAGTCGCGAATCTTGCTGCCAATCATCAAAATGGTTTGATAGATGGTGCCCAAGGTCGGGGTTAGCCCCGTTTTAAGCTGGGTTATGAACGGGGCAATATTGGACAGTGTAAATGAGCCAACTAGCGCAAAGCCGATCGATAAAATATCGTCTCGAATCCAATCGACCAATCCTTCAATCTGTTCACGGAAGGGCAGGTCGGGTCCCAAGTTAAACCCGCCTAAGTTTGCCAGCAATCCCAGGATCAACGGCACCGCTCGTGCAAAAGGAACCAGGATTGCCGGGATCAGCCCTTTCTCAAGGGCGGGATATAAATAGGTTTGCAGTGCGGCTGGAACCAATACGCCCAATATCCGCAGGTTGTCAGTAAACCCACGCACAATTTCAGCAATGGTGTGGGTAACAAAATCAACCGGGTTGAAGTTGGTCACGGCGCTATAGGCGGCTGTGATAAATCCGCTGACTGACGCGATCGCCCCAGAACTAATTTGTTGAAGTTGCTGCCAAGACTGTTTTGCACTTCCCACAATATCGGAGAATACGCCGCCCACGGTATCCTGCGTCCGCTCCCATGCCATCGCCACCGCATCAGCAGACCCGTGATTTAGTAGGGCAACCAGGCGATCGCGAACTCCTGTCGCCATACCCACCAGCCAACCCCAAGTTCCAGCGATCCGCAATCCTGCCAATACCCAAGCAATGCTAATGAAGCTTGCAGCACCTCCCATCAGGCTGGCAAGTTGAGTAAATCCTCCAACCGCTGCCTTGACTAAATTCAGAATGATGCTACCTGCCAGCGAAGCGCCTGCCACAACCGACTTCAGCAAGATTTGAAAAATCGACTCAACGCCAGAGCGCAAGATAACGCGAATCTGCCCAATCCCCTTTTGGACAAAGCCTAGGATGGTTGTAACGAGTCCGATCGAGGCAGACACCGTGTCCCCGACAAATCGGGCAGAGGCTCCTACTGCCCTCAAAAATAGAGTAGTGTTCTTCAGTAGATCTGCTACAACCAGGACTGCACCCATCACCTGAAACACCGTCCCCAAGACGGGTAGCAATGCCCCGAACAATGGCAACAACGGGCGGGCTGCGACTGCCACCAATGCGAAGAATGGCTCTAGCCGTGCTAATCCTGCCAATACAACTCCTGGTATTGCCGTTTCTAGTAACAAGAAGAACGGGCGAACCGCTTTTACGACTTTCCCGATCGCATCAACGATTGGGGCGAAATTTTCCCAGCCCAGCGCGTCAAGAATGGGGGTGATCAATCGCTTGCCAATCCCCCCGCCTATTTCTTTGGGAGCTACAATCGCTTTTTCAAAGAATTTGCCCACATCGGAGGTTAGCCCTGGCAATGCTGACGCAAACGCATTCCGCAACGTTTCTGGCACAAATAAGGCAATGAATTGCCCGACAGGTTTACCCACCTGGTTCACAAAAATCGATTCGACTAGCTCGCCAACACCCAGGAAGTAGCGCACCATCACCGCCGCGATCGCCCCGACTCCTCCTTCAAACGGAAACATCAACGCTTCACTTAGAATGCCACCCAGCCGATTGCCAATCTTCTGAGCGCTAAAGGTGCTGCCCCTTGACGATGCGAAGATACCATCAATAACTTTGGGCAAAATCTGGCGAACCAGTGCGCCCATCAAAATCGATCGCCCTAGATTCAGAATGACTTCACCGACTCCAAAAAACACTGCCGAGATCGCGTTACCAACCGACTGCACAAATGGCACAAATCCCGACAGCAACCCCTGAAGAAATTGCACTGTCTGATCCCACTTTTGCCGGATTTGAAACGTGGGACCCGGCGAATTCTCAGCCAGCGAACTCACTAACGACTGCCCAATAAAATCAGCGAAGTCGGCAAAGGGCTTCATGATTGCGACGATCTGAGCGATCGCGCCTTGCCATAATCCGGCGATCGCTCCGGCTGCCAGCTTGAACGGCGACAGAATATATTGCGCCAGCAAGTAACCCGTTTCTTCCCCCTTGCCGACAAAATTTGTCCAGATTTTGGCAACCTGCGAAATCGCGTCGCCCATAATCTGAAAGGGCAATGCCAATGGTGCCCCAGCAATGCCAAACAATGGCATCAGCGCTTCCCCCACCGCATTGCCAAACCCTTTGACGATGCCAAACACGAAGGCAAACGGTGCTGCTAGTGCGCCAACGGCTGTTCCTAGAATGCTGACATTGGGTGTAACGGTTTCCAGCAGTAAGTACAGCCCGGTCAATGCCGCGATCGCTAAGCCCATGGGCGAGGCAAGAAACGCGATGGATGCGGCACCCAATGATTCAAAGCTAGTTGCCACGACTGCCAACTGCGGCGGGAGGAAGGATGCCCCTTCTCGAATCGCATTCATGGCGATCTTGATTGGGTTCCCACCTGCAAACGCCGCCATTGAGGTTTCAAAGAATCCTGTTAATGGGATCAGCGATCGACTCATGGTCAGCACCGCGATTTCTGCGGTCGCGCTTGCCTGCTGGAAGGAGAAGAATGCAACCCCAACAGTGCCGATCGCCACAGCCAAAGCGCCGATCGCGTAGGTGACAACCACAACGGCTTTCACTAGCCCCTGGTTTTGCTGCACAAAATTGGTGGCAAACTCTAACAGTTTGTTTGCGCCCTTAAGGAAAGGCAATAGCGCTTGCTCAAGCAGATTGCCTAGCAGCGTCTTGAAGTTAGACAGTAATTGCGCGTTCCGTTCAGTTTGAAAGGCGCTCTTGCCCTGTACCTTGTTATATTCATTGCCGATGGAAGTTGCCTTCTCAAACCCCTCGTTTGACAGTTTCCGGGCATCCACCAAGACCCCAGTATTTGCCGCCAATCCTTTGATCAATTTTTGATCCTGTGCGGAGCCAATCCCTAGACTCGCAAAGAAGGAACCTTTTGCTTCTACCGTGCCAAGACTGCCAAATTTCTCGGAGATTTTTTGAATGACGCTCAGGTAGTCGGTGTTTGCCATTTTGCTAAAGTCTTCCCCGCTCATATCCAGCGCTTTAGCAAATCCACTCATGTTCCCCGCAACTGCTGCGTCTAAACGCCCCACAAACGACGATGCAACATCTTTCTCAATTCCAGTAGCATTCAAGGTGGCGGCAAAGGCGGCAATGTCAGGCGGCTTGAAGTTTTCCACATCCCCGATCGCGGATGCTAGCCCCGTAAAGATGTTAGCGACACCTTCCGCATCAATCTTGACGTTTGGCAACTCGTCGGCTAGAACGTTGAAACTAGAGCCGATTCGCTCATTCAGTTTAACGATGCCGCCATATTTATCAAGACTCTTGATGTAGGTGGAACCTAGTTGAATATCAAGCCCGGTAGCCGCATCGGTTGTAATATCCAATGCAGTTTTGACGCGAAGAATACCATCGGCTTCCGCCTTAATTGCGTCCGTATTTGCAAAACTTTTTCCTGCCCCTGCCAAATCTGCGTATAGGGCTGATACTTCTTGCCTTGCCGTTCCAGTCGCATTCGAGAGTCCGATCAAGTCTTTCTTCACCTGCTCCGATCTCGACGCTTCAAACGACGCTTTACGAGCGGCTCCCAACTGTTCTTCTTGGTCGGTTAGGTAGCCTGCTAATTTATCAATATCGGATAGTTCTTTTGAGAATTCCCGCGATTGCGCCAAGGGTTCATTAAAAAAGCCAGTAATGCCCTGTCCTACCGATTGAACCGCTTGCGATGAACCCAGTCGCTCACCCGCGATCGCGGATTTCCGTTGTTGTCCCGCAATATCAACCCGCGATTCAGCAATCTTCTGTGCCGATTTTAGCTGTGCCGCAAACTCTCGCTCCTCGGTGGTGTTGCGCCCAATCTGAGACTCCAAAGCCTTCAGTTCATCTCGATATTGATGAACCTGTTGGGTTGCGCCTTTCCATGCCGCCTTGTCATACAGATCAGCCGGAAACTCAATATTTCGCGCCTCAGCCTTCAACGCCCGAAACTCTTTTCGCAATGGCACGATCTCATTTGCCGCTTGCTTTGCCGATGAGCCAATCCCGCCCAAGGGTCGAGTCGCGCCACTCATATTTACCTGAGCGCTTAATGCCTTCAGGTTTTGCCCTAGCCCAGAATCTTTGACCGCTGTACTTGCTGATCGCGCCGCCCGTTCAATCTCGCCCAACTGCGATACCACCGCACTCATTGCAGTCAAACTTTTCCCTTCTGTCATGAAGGAAAATTGCGCCGACAAACCATAGCGATCGATCTCATCAGCCATCTAGTCCAGCCCTTTGTTTCGCCTCTTGCCCGATCGCCTTAAAGTCTTTATCAGCTTGATTCACCAGGTTTCTATAGCTTGGGTTCGCAATCATAGTGCTAACAAGGCTTCTAGGTTACTGAAAATGACATCGCGCATGTCTGGCTGGTTTAACAGATAAAATACAAAGTCATCCTGGGGTTTCAACTCTTTCAGTGTCTTTTTCACTGCCTCAACAAACTGGGGAAGTTTTGAGTCATCTGGCAGTTTCAATCCTTTCGCTGCTGCTACTGCCGACTCGCCAAGAAGAGGGGCATCTAGCAATATCCGCCTTGAATTAGCAACCTTCTCTGCTATCTCGGATGCAAGCTTTTTTGTTACTCTTTCCGAATCAGCCTGATTCCATTTTGCCTTATCTTTCTCCCACTTAAGATTCTGCTGTTGCATTGCCTCAACCGGCTTCTTGCCGATCGCCGCATCCAATTTTTCCAGCGCTTTCCTGGTTGCTGCACCCGCATCCATGATCGCTCCAGCCGTTTTTTTCAACGCATTCCCAGTTGCCACGCTAGTATCTATGACCTTCGGGATCGCCTCATGAACAGCAACTCCCTCGTAATATGCAATCTCGTATGGGACGATCATTGCGCGGGCTGTAACCATCGCAATCAAGCCAGCGACTTTGGCGGTCGTAGCAATCACGCTAGTCACAGCGGCAGCCGTCAATTCAAATGCAATTGATCGCTTTAGCGACTCTTCTTTGTTCTCTAACGCCCTCAAGCTTTTCTTCAAGCTTTTTGTGAGTTTCGCGATCGCGTGTTTTGATCCCTCCACCATCATTTTTTTATGATTGGGAGACGCATCGGAGTTCTGGATATCGTCATTTAGCTCGGCAGCTTTACTAAGCTCGTCAATTGCATTTCTAGATTTTGACCGCACCTGAGCCAGTTTATCAATCTGCCCTGCTAGGTGCTCCCGGTTCACCGTGTCAGGAACCTGAGCCTTGCGAAACGTTTTGTTGATGATCTCATCCTGAGACTCTTTTGAGGCAAACTTCCCGTCTTTGGCACGAGCCACCTTCTTTTCGTCGAATTTCGCTTCCGCCGCTTGAATGCTGAGAGCAAGAATATTGACTTCAAGTGCTAATGCGTTAGCGATTAATAGGTCTTTCATTTTGGTTCAGTATTGGGTTAACATTACCAGTTGGCAGCAGTGGGCTGCGCTACGGCTCCTTGTGGGCGCAACAGCCTGAGCTTGTGCATCATCACCACGCCGCGATGATGCACCCCTTCTAGATATTCGATTGGATAATAAGTGCCTTCAAATGCGATACGCGATCGCTCGGTCAATTCTTCTCGCGTCATATCGGTTGCGATTACATACGCGGTGTAGCTACCCGACTTTAGTTCCGCATTAGCAACTAGGGCAAGGATAGAGATTTTCTCAGGGAGTACATAGCCCCGCACGGGACGAGATGCGATCGCTCTTTTTGCCGGAACCCCATACTCGACATTGGCTGGTTGCGTTTGGCTCAAGTCGCAGAGCAGCAAGGCATGTCCAACTTCTGAGATTAAATCTAGAATTTCCGCTGGATTAATCAGCATTGAGCTTCGCCTTATTCAAGCACTTACGGCAGCGATAACAAGTAACTCGTAGGGGGTCGGCGGAACTGCTGAGGGTGAAACTGCGCCAGCGCTTGCCGATCCCGGCGTAGTGGATTTTGCGGCGAGCAAGCTGGGCTAACATACAATTCTGCGGCGATAGCGTTCCAGCGGGCTAAGGGTGCGATCGAGGATAGTGCCACCACCACTTCCACCTCCATCGGATGAGCCACCCCCACCCAGTCGAAAACTTTTGCTGATGCCACCCGGCAAAGATAGGGAGGTGGCATCTCGAACAGGCTCATCCAAAAAGCCAACATTGCCTGTAGTTCCAGTCGTTTTGAGTGTCAAGGTTAATAAATCCCAGGTTGCCATCCCGACGATCGCGGGGATGGGGTCATAGCCAGCCCGATAGGTTACTTGAACGGGGGTATTGCCAAGCGGTAGAGAGAGTCGGCGATCTTGTCGCCAGACCGAAGGAATATCAATCGGCTGCACCGGGACTGACTCATGCCCTGGAATCACATCGCGATACCAGCCAATTCCCATCACCGCTAGTACAGGGTAGTGATACAGCAACACATTACCCGCCGAATTGGTGGTCAAGCGCTCAGTATAGTCGGTAGGTGCCATCCGTTGTCCCAGCCAGCCATCAATCCGCGTTTCGATCGCGCTTAGCACCCAACTCAAGGCTTCTGAGGTAGGGGCTAGTTCGACGGAATAAATGCCGGCTGCAATTAGGCGATCGCGGGCAACAGATGGCTGCAAATAGGCAAGAACCATAGGGCTTGTGAGTAAGGAGGGTTAGAGGGCAACCGCGCTACGGGGGCTGATGTGTAGCACAAAGATCAACTCTTCGTTTGCGATCGGGATGTAGGCATTGCGGACAACGGGCACCCCAATCAAGCGACGTACTCCCGCAGGCAGCACAAACTCTTTATTCACAGCGGCACTGTAGGTCATATAACCGCCTTCATCCACCGCACTAGCGGCGGTGAATCGGGCAATCGCAATCCGTTTGCGAATCAATGCTGCGGGTGGAGTCCATACCGCATTATCAACTGGTGCTGTCGCGGGTTCTTCACTAAACAAAATTAAATCGACTGCCAGCTTCAAGGATTGGGCAGCAACATCAATCAAATCGATTGAAGATAAAAAACCGCCAGACGATTCAGTAACCGCGTTAAATACTAGACCTTTGGGCGCACCCGCAGCCGGAGGACTGCCAAAAATCGCATCTCCAATATCGTAAGTGGTGGTATTCGCGGGGCGGACTAAAGCCGACTGAGAAACAACCGGCGACGAAGAAGCTGTTTTGGATAAACGGGAAAGAGCGTTAAGGGATGCATTAAGAGCCATAGGAGTTTAGGGGTAATTTAGGCGAGATGTTTTTGCAGTGCTGCATATTGCCGATCGCTGAGGTGCGATCGCAGGTCTTCATCGGTCAATGGTCGCAGTTCAACTAGCTCCTTCGCGATCTGGGCGGACAACCCTTTGATTGCAGTCAGTTCGACGAGAGTGGAATCATTGACAAACGCCGTCACAAGCGAGTCGCTGGGTGGTGCGGGGATCTCTTTTTCAAGCTCCGTAACCTGAGATTGAGAAACAGGCTCCGCATACCGTTCTGCAATTAACCAATCAGCCATGTCAGAGTCTACATCTAAGACCGTCCCTAGTGGATTACGGATTAATCCACAGGGAGAAACCAGGGTGCGCTGAGTCCATCGAGGAGTCGGAAGAACTAAAACCATAATCACCGAGATTCTCCAAGAAGCCCCGTCTCTTCAGAGCGGGGAGGGATAGGAGCGGCAGTTGAGGGGTTTGATGCCCCGACAACTGCCACACAGTCTTCAAACGTAGATGGAATCTCTT
>Ga0163149_10002125_pt1 | contig 24436 bp, 20 predicted proteins | sample OliLakLV19MP5G1_FD_148604 | JGI IMG/M metagenome (GOLD analysis project Ga0163149, IMG submission 148604) | Freshwater microbial mat bacterial communities from Lake Vanda, McMurdo Dry Valleys, Antarctica - Oligotrophic Lake LV.19.MP5.G1 | ecosystem: Environmental > Aquatic > Freshwater > Lake >... | reverse complement strand
CCTCGACGTCGAGACCCTTCCAGTCGATCGAGTAGGGGGCGAAGCGGACCGCGTTGTTGGCCACTTCGAGTTCGGCGATCGCGCCCTGGTAGTCGCCGCGCGCGACGTTCATGCGCGCCGTGGCGAGCGCGTCTTGCACCTCGGCCTGGAGCTGTTGCACGCGCAGGGCGTACTCGGCCGTCATGTCTTGGCCGGTCGTCTCGTTCGAGGCGACGAGATTGCCTTGCAGCGACAGGACGCGCGAGCGCAAGTTGCGGGCCTTCGGGCTTTCCGGATCGACCGCGAGTGCGGCATCCGCCTCACGGATCGCATCGTCGAGACGCAGTTCCTGGAGGAAGCGTTCGCCGTTGGTCAGGTGGACCTCCAGCAAGAACGCATTGCGTTGCTTCGCGAGCTCGAGGGCGCGCGCGTCCTGCGCGAGCTGGGCCGTGGAGCTCACTTGCCCCTGCGGCGCCGAGGCGTCTTGCGCCAGCGGCACTGCGCCGTCTTGCGCCAGCGGCACTGCGCCGTCTTGCGCCAGCGGCACTGCGCCGTCTTGCGCCAGCGGCACTGCGCCGTCTTGCGCCAGCGGCTCGGCTGTCGCCTCGGTGGTCGGACCCGCATCCGGGTCGGTCGCAGTCTCGACCGGGCCGGAACTCCGGCAGGCCGTGACCGCGAGAAGGAGACCCAGCGTCCAAACGTTCGTGTGCGTCGTCATCGTTTCGTGCTCGTCAGGGGGGGCGTTGGATTCGGTTCCGTTGGGGCTCAGTTCGGCTTCACTGACCCGCCGTCGGGGGCACGATTTGCACCGGTGTGGGTTCGGACTCCTGCGGGATGACGATGTTCGCCTTGAGCAGGATCAGAATCTTGCGGTTCGAGACGTACTTGCCCTGGCGATTGAAGAAGAAGCTCACCAGGGGAATCTTGTTCAGGAAGGGGACGCCGGACGCCTTCTCCTGCTTGTCCGAGATCTTCAGTCCGCCCAGGAGCACCGTGCCGCCGTCCGGCATCGGGATCGAGGTGCGGACGCGTTGGTACTCGACCTCGGGCAACTGGATCGTCACCGAGTTCTGGGAGCCGAGGGTCGTCACGACTTCGCGGATCGGGCGCTTGAGTTCGGCGACCGTCGGTCGCAGCTCGAGCGTGATGAACCGGCGATCGGCCGAGATGACGGGGCGCACGTCGAGGACGACGCCGTCCTGGACGATGCCGACGATCGGGTCACCGATCGAGGCGGCTTGCGCGATCTCGACGTTGAAGTCCTGCACGTACGCGACGTGGTTGACGACCGCCAGGTTTCCGCGCGCCGTGTTGTGGAGGCTGATCCGCGGGCTCGTCACGAGCTCGACGCGCTCCGACTTGCTGACGGCGCGCAGGATCATCTCGAGCTGGATGTCGTTCAGGTACGTCCACTGGAACGACAGGCCGCCCGAACCGGTCAGGACGTCGCGGTCCCCGAGTCCGGTGGCTTCCTCGTCCCCGACGCCGCCGATGTTGCCGTCGTTGAGGCCGGTGTCGTAGAGCTCCTCGACGCGAGCACGCATTTGCTGGTTCGCGGAGCCGTCGTAGAACGCGCCCGAGTCCGTCCCCTGGCCGATTTCCTGGCCGAGGTCCTGCTGGGTCGAGGCATTGCCGAAGTCGTTGAAGAAGTCGTTCGAGCCGAGGCCGGGCTGACCCAGGCCGCGGAAGTCGACGCCGATGTCCTCGAGGAAGTTGTCCTCGACCGTCAGGAAGCGCGCTTGGATGTCGACCAGGAGTCCGGTCGCCTCGCGCAGGTCGCGCAGGAGCTTCTCGATCTGGATGTGCACTTCGGGCGTCTGGTGGACGACCATCGTGCCGTTGCTGATGCGCAGCGAGTTCTGCGGGTCGGCCTCCCAGGAACTCGGCGCGACGTTGTTCCGGATCAGCGTGTCGAGGGCGTCACCCTCGATGACGTTGGCGACGCGCTCGACCTTTTCCTCTTCGGGGAGCTGCGTGCCGCCAGTCGGCGACACGTTCATCTCGCGGCCGGGGAAATCGGGGATCGGACGGGTGAGGTCCTGGACGCCGTAGGTGCGCAGGATCTGGCCGCCCTTGAGTTCGTCCTTCGTGACGAACATCACGACGCCGTTCTCGATCTTCCAGCGCAGGCTCTCGCTGACGTCGGCGATCAGGTCGAGAACCTTCAGCACGCTGCGCGTGTTCAGGTCGAGCTTGATCGTGCGCTGCTCCTCGTCGAGCTCTTCCTTGACCTTCGGGCTGATCAAGAAGTTCACGCCCGTGACGGTCTGGAGGAAGCTCGCGACTTCTTCCAGCGGCGAGCCGTTGCCGTCAGGTCCGAGGAACTTCGGCTCGATCGTGCGCTGGTCGAGGATGTCGAGGACGACTTGCTTGTCCTGCGCGACGGCCACGTCGAGCTTGCTGAACTCGAGCGGCGTGCGCTTCTGGACTTCGCGCCAGCGCTTCAGGTCGTCGAACTCGAGCGTCGCGATCTGCGGCACGTCCATCGTGTCGAGCTCGTCGAACGTGCGGATCCACTGTTCGCGGTAGTCGCGGCGGATGGTCTCGTCGGCCTTCCCGTGGCGCATCTCGGCGGCCACCTCGCGCAGATCCTTCGCCGCGCCGTTGTTGGGCTCCTCGAGGAGGATCTGACCCGTCACGGCTTCGGCGCGCGTGTAGTCCTCGGCCAGGAACGCCGCCTTCGCCTGGGCGAACAGCTCGTTCAAACGGTCTTCGCGCCGCTGACGCGTCTCGTCCTCGGCTCGTCGTCGCTCTTCGTCCGCGGCGGCCGCGGCGTTGCGGGCGGTGTCGGCCTGGGCTTCCTCGGCGAGGCGCACGGCGGTTTCGAGTTCACCCTGGACGAGCTTGACGTCCAGCGCATCCGTCGCGATGAGCGGGTTGTAGCGCAGGATGATCTCGGCCTGGCGGTACTGCTCGACCGCGGTCGCGAAGTCACCCTTGGCCAGGGCCTGCTTGCCGCGATTGCGGGCATCCTCGGCCGCCATGCGCGCTTGGCTGCGGCGCACGACCTCGCGCTGCGCGGCGTCCTCGAGGAACGATCCCGCGGTGGCGTAGCGATCGCCGAGCAGGGATTCGACCTTGCGCAGTTGCGTGCGCGCACTTTGGCTCGCCGGATCGAGGTCGAGCGCGTTCGAATATGCGGTCAGGGCCGCTTCGAGGTCACCGCGCTCCAGGGAGCGGTCGCCCTCGACGAGGTACTGCCCCGCCAGGAATTCCTGCTGCTGGCGCATGCGCGCAGCGCGGGCCACGTCCTCCGCGGGCACTCCGTCTTGCGGAACCGCGCTGGCCTCGAGGCCCAGCGGTTCGGCAGCCGCGCGGACCACATCGCCCGAGCCCGACGGCTCCGACGTGATCACGATCGCCGGCGGGTTCACGGAGGCAGTCGGCTGAGCCGTGCTGGATCCGGACGAGGTGCAGGAGCAGGGGAGCGCCGCGAGGAGCGGGACGAGGAGGAGCCTGTGCTGCATGGGTTCAGAGACCAGGGAACGTTTCGGATCCGGTCGGCACGACGAATGCAATCGACACGAGCGACATGTCCGTCGCCAGCGCGGAGCGCAGTTCACCGAGAGGCCGGGGTTCTTGGATCAACGTGGGTTGGCTTCGCGAACGTCGTTGAGGCGTCGCGTCGGCGCACGGTCCACACACCCCGGCGGGGTACTCGCTTCTTGCGACCTCGGGCACGAGATCCTGCGTCCCACGTTCCGAGGAACGCGGATCCGAGGAGCGCGGGACGCCGAGGGGGGGGACGTCGCGTCGTCGTCAGTTGGCTGTGCGGGAGACCTCGCGACGCGGGACCACGGCTCGATCCACCGACGCGGCGGGCGCGTCGCTCCTCCTCGCGACGCGCGCGTGGAAGAGGGGACCGCGCGGCGTGCCGTCGTGTCGTTCCCGCGGTGCACGTGGGGCGACATTTCGGGGGTCGGCGCGCGCGCGGACCGTCGATCGAACTGCGAACTCGCGGGTGAAGGAACCCGGGTCGTTCAGAGCGGGCGGGGAGCTTACCGGCGCTGCACAAGAGCGTCAACGCCGCATCAGGACCTCGTTCACTGCGCGTTCGATCCCCTCGAGGACCGGCCGCGCAGCTCGCCCACTACCCCGGGCTCGCGCACCGGTTACGTGGCGCTCCCGGAGCCCGACTCGCGCGGAGGCACGGGCAATCCCGCGGTCTGCATCGCGAGTTGGATGTCCTTCCAGCACTCCTTCTTCTCACCCGGGCTGCGCAGCAGGTACGCCGGGTGGAATGTCGGCACGACCGGCCGTCCGAGCACCTCGTGGACACGTCCGCGCATCGCGCTCAGCGGGGCGTTGGAGCCCAGGACGTGCATCGCCGCGTGGCGGCCGAGAGGGATCAGGATCTTCGGCCCGAGGATCTGCACCTGACGGTCGAGCCAAGGTGTGCACGTCGCCTTTTCGGCCGGAGTCGGCTCGCGATTGTCCGGCGGACGGCATTTGAGGACGTTGGCGATCCACACTTCGCGGCGCGGGATGCCCATGCCCTTCGTGATGATGTCCGTCAGGAGCTGGCCGGCCCGACCGACGAACGGCACGCCCGTGCGGTCCTCCTCCGCGCCGGGGGCCTCGCCGATGAACAAGACGCCGCTCGCGCCCTCGCCGTCCTGGAAGACGGTTTGCGTGCGTGTTTCGCACAGGGAGCAGGCGCGACACTGCGCGACTCCGCGACGCAATTCATCCAGATCCGCGGCCGAACCGGCCTGAGCGCGCACCTCGTCCGCATCGCGGGCGGGACCTGCGGCCACGCTCGTGTGGAAGCCCGAACCCGCGGCACGCTCCGGGACTTCTACGGGCGTCGGCGTCTCTCCGCGCGTCGGCACCCGCGGTCCGGTGCGCGGCGGGGCCTTCGGCTCGCTGCGCTCGTTCGGGGACGGCGCCGGCGGTGTCGACGGGCTTTGCGACGGGCTTTGCGACGGGCTTTGCGACGCCGACCGAGGCTTCGGCGTCAGAGGCGCCGACGCCCCCGACCGCTTCGGCGCCGTGGTTTCGCCCGGGAGCCCCCCGCCGAGTCGGCGACGCCGCTCCGCCTGCTTGCGCAAACCCCGCGCGAGTCGACCGAGTTCGTCGTGCGGATCTCGTTCGCCATCCGGTTCGGGCGTTTCGCCGTCCATGCCTGATGTCTAACAAGTCGCGACGCGTCGCGGGTGGGCGAGGAACCTCAACGTGCTGCCGCCGCCTCGACCAGCGCCCGCACGCGTTGGGCGAACAACCCGTGTCCGCTCGCGGTGGGATGCCAGCGATCGTCGGTCAAGAAGAGCCCGGCGCCGCGCCCGGCCAGCGCCTCGTCCCGGAAGTCGCCGCGAACGTCGGCGAGCGGAACCGCTGTCCTGGTCGCGAACTCCTCGAGCAAGCGCGTGTATTCCGCGAGGATCGGCGACAGATCCTCCGTTCCCGGCGATCTCGGCATCGAAACGAGTACCAGTCGCGCGCCGTCCGCCTCGACTTCGCGTCGGAGCTCCGCGAGCGCTTCGGCGAACGCCGTGGGCGACACGCGCCGCGGTTCGGCGTAGTCGAGAGCGCCCATGGCCTCGATGCCCTGGGTGCGGTTCTTCTCGCGCACGGTCCAAGCCGCGAGCCGCTTGGACTTCTCGTCCGTGACTTCACAGCGCACCCAATCGAGGAGGTGCAGCACACGGACGGCGCCGCGCACCCATCGCGCTCCACGCGACGCGCGGGTCGAGCGCGCACGGACTTGGTCGAGTTTCAAGATGTCGGGAACTTCACCCGGGGCCAGCGTGTGTTCGTTCACGGCGCCGAAAGCCGCGACGACGACGTCGGGTCGCAAGGGGCGAACACGCGCTTTGTAGCGCTCGATGCCCTGTCGAATCGTGAAGCCGATGACTCCGCCGTCGATGACTTCGATCGGCGTTCCGCGATCTCCCGCATCGGACGCGATCCGTGCCGACCAGCATTCCTCCCAAGGGACCCCGTAACCGAACGTGGTCGAATCGCCGAGCGTTGCGACGCGCAGCGTTCCCGGCGTTCGCGCTGCGCCGATCTCCGGACCGCGGAACGTGCCGTCGTTCACGAGCTCGCGCGTACCCCACGGGATCGCGGCCAAAGGACGCGGCTCCCACAACGAGACGAGTGTCGAGCGGTGCAACGCGCCGGCGTCGTCGAGCGCCTTGTCCTCGTCGGGATTCCAGATCGCGACGGGCAAGTCGAGCCCGTGGAATCGGAAGCCGGTCACCCGCAGCGATACTTCGAGCAGTGCGAACAGAGCGAGTGTTGCGACGAGCGCGCGCGCGAGCTTCTGCTGCCACGTACGCAGGGGACGAGAAGCAGCGGTCGACATGAGGACGATCGGGTGAGCGGGGCGCACGGCTCGAGCCCGCGGCTTCGATGACTCTACGGAATCGCCTGTCCGCGACGAACCCCGCGAACCTGCCCGTCGGTCCCCTGCAGATCGAGGTCGAGCCGGCGACGGCAATTCGTCCTCTCTCCTGCTCGACCTCGGGTTTGCGCGCCCCGCGGCGAGCACTCGCAATGGGCGAACGGCGGACGCTCCGCAAGGAGCACCGCCGTTCGCTTCACAATCGGGAGGATCAGGTGGTGACGCGCTGACCGTGGATTTCTCCGCGCCATTGCCCCGTCGCCCGAGCGCGACCCTCGATGAACTCCTTGAAACGATTCAAGTCGCCCGCGACGCGCAGCGAGACGAATCCGAGCGCGCTCGCGGCGTTCTCGGCGACGCCCGTCGGTTCGTACTCGATGAGCAGAGAGACTTTCGTGCGCGTGGCGGACAGCGAGGTGAACCGGACGGCGCCCGCGTTCCACGCTCCCGAGGTGCTCTTCCACGTGATGCGTTCATCCGGGATCTGCTGCACGATTTCCGACGTCCACGAGACATCCTTGCCCAGGACTTCAGCGTGCCACTCGATGTTCTTGTCGTTGAGTTGACGGACGGTCTTGACGCCTTCCATGAACTTCGGGAACTCTTCGAACTGCGTCCACTGGTCGTAGGCCGTGCGCACCGGGACGTCCACTTCGATGTCTTTCTCGATCGAGGCCATGTCAAGGTCCTTGTCTGGCGTTGCCGTGTCTGGCGTTGCCGTGTCTGGCGTTGGCGTGTCTGGCGTTGGCCGGTCCGTCGTCGGTGACGAGAACCCACGCTCGCGGCCCGCGCGGAAATCGTGCGTCCGAGACCGCCAGCTATGCACCGTCCGTGCCGGTAGTCGCGGACGAGGGCCGCGTGGGGTGAGACTTACGCACCGACGCTGCTCGTTCCCGCGCAGCGCTCGCGATGCGTGTTTCGCCAGGCTCGAAACCAGGGCGATCGTGGCGAGATCCACGCCGAATCTACAAGGCGTGACGTTCGCTACTCCTCGAGGAGTCGTGTCTCCTCTTCGAATCGCTTCAGGACGTGAAGGTGGCTCGACAACCGAGAAGTCGAACGACGACACGGCCCTCGAGATGAGCAGGGAGGTCAGCCCGACCGTCGTCCTCGTCTCGTTCGTTGCGGAAACCGTGGGCCTACGAAAACGCCCTGCCGCTCGTGGACAGGGCGTTCATCGTTCCGGGGAAAGTTCAGCGCCGGGGTTGCTCGCTCCGCGGCGTCTGGCCCGCAGGCGTCTGCCCCGACGTTCCCGGCTGCTTCCCGTCCATGCCGTCCGTGCCCGTGGAGTTCCAGTAGGGCTGGACACCGTAGTAGCCGTAGACGGAGCGGACCCAGTTCGGGTCGGACATCTCCGCCCAATCCGACGTGCCCGACTTGAATTGCGGAGCGTTCGCCAGTTTGTCGGCCGGCATGTTGAGACGCAGTTGGGTCGTCTCACCCGAGCGCATCGGGTTCAACGCGGACCACGGCACCGCGATCGTGCGGCCGCTCGCGCCCGCGACATTGTTCAGCGAGACCGTCACGTAGTTCACGCGGCCTTGGACGGGGTCGATCGCGACACGTCCAACCTTGCCGATGGGAGCTCCCGTCGAGTCCACGACGACTTGTTCCTTGAACTGGGAACCGCGGAAGCGCATGTCGCTCTGCGCCGAGGCGGGAATCGTCCCGACTCCGCGATCGCCTGCATCCGCCCCGGTACCGGCCGGTCGCGCATCGCCACCCTCTCCGCGACGCATGCCGGCGCCGTAGTACGTGTCGGACTCATCGAACGCGCGATTGTCACGCGGCCACTTCGTCGAGTCGAAGCTCGGCGCGCCTTTCAAACGGTCCCCTTCGAACTGAGCAACGTACCGACCCTTCGAGTCCAGGCCCTTCTTGTCTGCGCCACCGCTCGGCGACTGCGTCCCGTCTTGACGGAGCGTGTCGAACTGCAGTTGACTCCACGGGATCGGGTAGTGCGCCGATCCGGTATCCGCTCCCGGCGCATCGAGCACGACGTACGCGATCGATCCATTCGAGCGGATGACGTAGTCGTTCACGCGACCGAGTTGCGTCCCGGTGCGTTGTTCGAGCTGCCGGCCCATCAGTTCTTCACCCGGTTGGAGATGCAGTCGGCCCGCGCCCATTCGCCCGTCGATCTGGGCGTTCGGCGCCTGGTTCTGACCGGGAGCACCGGTTTGAGGCTTGCCCTGCTGACCACCTTGCTGACCGCCGGTCTGACCGCCGGTCTGACCGCCTTGCTGTCCGCCTTGCTGGCCGCCTTGCTGGCCGCCGGTTTGGCCGCCGGTTTGGCCGCCTTGCGGTGAGGGATTCTGAGCCACGAGCTGCGCCGGGGCGCTCGAGGCGAGCGCGATCCACGCGCAGAGAGAGATGTAGGAATACTTCATGAGACGTCACCACTTCGATGCCTGACGACCCCGAAGCGGGTCGCCACGGTGATCAGGCAAGTCCGGTGCCGTATACCCGGTGAAAACCCTCGTTTTCTCGTGTGAATTCATTCACATGTCCGGAATCCCGCTCGCATCGCGCAACATGTAGAAGTCGCGGAGCGATGACGTGCCAGTGCGACGCCTCCGCACCCAACTTCGGCGCTTCGAGAACGGCACATTGCTTGCACTTGCACTTCCATCGGTGCCGATTCAAGCCGTGATCGTCTGCGAGTCGCGCGCGAGCTTCGATCTCGGGAACGCCTACTTTTCCGAGCTCAACCTTCCGAAACACGCGCCGGCCCTCGGACGAATCTCCGCGCTCGGAGAACACGGCTCGATCGCCGGCTCTCTTTTCCTACCTGCTGGTGAGCTGGCCCAGTCTCCCGCCTCCGCTGGGGGCGAAGGGGATCCTTCACTCTCCCATCCGTCTTGGTGAACCATGAAAACCACGAACACCACCGCCGCGAACAAGGTCTCGAGCCCCGGTTCCATCGAAGAGTTGAAGGACATGCTCCAGTCGTTCGACACTGCCATGTTCACGACGGTGACCCCCATGGGACTGCTGCGAGCGCGGCCCATGGCCATCCAAGAGCCGACGCCCGAACTCTCGTGCGATTTCTGGTTCGTGACGTCGCTCGATTCGCCGAAGACCGGCGAGATCGCGCACGAGCACCAAGTCGGGGTGACCTGTTTTCGCAGCCGTGATCGCGCCTACCTTTCGATCTCGGCGATCGCGCGCGTTCACCGTGATCCCGAAAGAATCGCACGCCTTTTCAAGCCCGATTGGCGCCTATGGTTCCCCGAGGGGCCGCATGATCCGACGATCGCGTTGATCGAGATGCAGGTCGAAAGGGGGGAGTACTGGAGCCCCGACGGTGGTCCTGTGCGCATCCTCTACGACATGGTCAAGTCGCTCGTCGCGGGCGAGTCCGCCACCGCGAACATCACGCCGCCGAAAAAGGTCTGAAGCGCCGAGTGCGGCCGGGTGTCAGGGCGTCAGGCTCCACAACGCAAGCGCTGCAAGGGTCGAGTCCCGACCCGAGGAGAGGTGACCCGCGCGGCCAGAGCCCTGGACCGAGTGCCGCGCGACAGCCTGGCGGCACTGGGACAACCTTGCAGGACTGGGCCGACATCGAGGATCCTCTCGGAATGCGCGTCACAGCTTCGGTGCTCTGCTTCTTCGTCGCCGCGTGTGGCGAGGCTCCGACTGTCGATCCCGTTCCGATCACGGTCACGCCGCGGCCTTCCGAAGAGCAGCCGCGCGCGACGCGCGAACCGCGCCAGGTCTCGACGCAGCTCGTCGAGCTCCGGCACGCGATCGAGTTCGGCGACATCGAACGCGCTCGCACTCTACTCGCGGCCGCCGACTCGGCCGGCCCGGAAGGCCCGTTGTTGCGCGCGCGCCTCTCGAACCTCGAAGGCCGCGGTGTGGAAGCGATGCGTGTGCTCGAGGGCGCCAAGGCGGCGCGTCCCACGGATCCCGACGTCTATGCGACGGCCGCGGAGATCTACGTGGCGCGCGACGCGTTCGACACGGCCTGGAGCGAGATCACGAGCGGCACGAAGGCTTGCGGCGCCGCTCCCGAGCTCGATCGCGCGCGCGGCATCGCCTGGGTTTCGCGCGAGAACGGCGCGGATCGTGGACTCGCGGCTCTGCTCGCGGCCCGCGCTCTGGATCCCGACCTGCCGTTCGTCGATCGCGCGCTCGGCCAAGCTCACTTGCTCGTCGCGAAGGGCTTCGTGAAGGCCGACAAGTTGCCCGAAGCGCTGGCCTCGGCGCGCGCCTCGCTCGCGCACGATCCCAAAGACGTCGATGCGCGCCGGTTCTTGGGCGACTGTCTCGCGGCGTCGGGTGAGTACGGCGAAGCCCTGCTCGGTTTGCGCGCCTTGATCGCCGAAGGTCGACCGCTCGAATCCGAGCTCGCACTGCTCGAGAAACGCGCCGGCTTCGCGCGCCTCCTGGCGGGCGACAAGGCCGGCGCGATCGACCACTTCCTCTCCGCGCGCGCGGCAGGTCTTTCCGACGAAGAACTCAGCAGCGCCGGAGAAATCCTCTTCGAGGCCGCGCGCGCGCGGACCGACGGCGGAGTGGCTGCCTTCGAGATGGACGAACTGGAGCGTGCCGAGGCCGAGTTCCGCGCTGCGCTCGACCTGTGGCCGGACGAGATCGCCGCACGGAATCACTTGGGCTTGGTGCGTTTTCGCCGCGACGATCCGGCCGAAGCGGCGCGGTTGTGGCGCGGCGTGCTCGAACTCGCCGCGCGCGAGCGTCTCGAATTGCCGGAGCCCGTCCACGTGAATTTGGCGCAAGCGGAATTGCGCCGCGGCGAATCGGCGGCGGCGCGGAAAGTGCTGGCCGATTACTTGCTCGCGACTCCGGAAGGCGAGTGGGTCGGCGTGACGCGCGCGCTGCTCACGCAGATCGACGCGAGTGCCAAGCGCTGATCCACGCGGGACGCGCGTCCAGCCCACCAGAGACCTTCAGAGTTCCTTCTTACCGCCGAGCTCTCGATAGCGCGCGAGGTGGACGTTCGAAGTGGTCGTATCGCCCGCGTCACGTGCGAGGCGGGCGAGCGTGAGGTGGACCTCGACGAGCTTCGAATCGCAGGCGAGCGCGGCGTCGGCGCGAGCGCGAGCGTCCTCCACGCGTCCGGCGCGGCGTTCGATTTCGGCCGCCAGTTCCTGTCCGCGGCAGAAACTCGCGTCGAGTGCCAGCGCGGACTCGACGGCATCGCGCGCGCGTTCGAGTTCGTTCGCCGAGAGCCACAGTTGCGCGAGGCCGAGTCGCGGAAGAGCCTCGCTCGGGTTCGCGCGGATCTGGACGCGGCGCGCGCGATAGAACGCGTGCCACTCGGCGCTCTGTGCGCGCGACCGCTCGCGGCTCGTGCTTCCTTTCGAATCACCGCGTGCGAGTGCGGCGTCCACGAGCACGAACCAGGCTTGTGGAGCCTCGACGTGCCAAGGCGCGCGCGACACGAATTCCACGAGCAGCGGCTCAGCGCGCGCGAGGTCACCGGCGCGTGCGTGCGCGCGGCCGAGCAGTAGAAAGGCCTCTGGTACCGCCGGAAAACGCACAGGTTCCGTCGAGCCCGCTGGTGGAGCGAGCTCACGGATCGCGCGTTCGAGTTCGTCGCGGTCGAGCGCGAGTCGAGCGCGTGCTAGCGCGATCTGGGGCCCGCTCTTCTGGCCGAGCAAAGCGTCTGCTCGCTCGGCGAGGCCGGCCGATGCGAGTGCGCGCGCGAACAGCGCGACGAGTTCTGGATCGGCGTCGCTCGCGCTCTCGATCCAAGTCCCGCCCGCGAGGACCTCGGAAGGCACGTCTAGTTCGAGCGCTTCATGCCATGCTGCGCGGAGCGTCGCGATCGCGGCCGCGTCTCCCGGAGGGCCCGTCGATTGCAGCGGTTCGGCGCACGCGGCCAGCACGAGGAGCAACATCGCGATCATCGGAACGGTACCCGTTCGATCACGCCAGCGCCTTCACGCACGACGATGCGCGCGTTCGCGTCACCGCCCTCGAACGTGTCCACGCGACCCGAAGGCCAACGCACGATCAGCTTCTCGTAACGACGCGCACTGCCGAGTCCGAAGTGGAGCCACGGCGTGGAAGACGACTGGAATCCGGCCGAAGTGTGCGATTCCGCGAACAGGGCGTGCTCGGCCGCGCCGACCTCGATCACGACGATCGCCTTCGCGCCCTGCCCGCCGCGCGCCGTGCGCGGAGCGCTCGGCGTCGGAAGCGTCGGACCGAGCAGACGCAACGCGAGGCGCGTGTTCGTCGAGCTCGTGCGATTCATGCCGAGCGCTGCCGGTGCATCGATGCGCGCGAGCACGACGTCGACTGCACCGTCCATGTCGAAATCGCCGATCGCGCTGCCCCGTGCGCCGATCGCGGCGTGGAGGATGGAGCGCTCCGATCTCGGCTCGACGCGAATGGCACGACGCTCGGGCCCGAGTCGCCACAGCGTCGCCGGTTGTCCGTAGCGCGTGCCCGTCATCGGCTCGTCCGCCTGGGGATAGACATGCCCGTTCGCCGTCAACATCTCGAGCCAACCGTCGCCGTCGAAGTCCGCGAGGTGCACGCCCCAGGACAACAAGCTGCGCGTCTCGCGCAGGAGTCCGAACGTGTTCGTCACGCGCCGAAATCCCTGCTGTGCACCGAGGAAAAGCTCCGTCGGCTCGTCGGAGAAGTTCGTGACCGCGAAGTCGAGCTTGCCGTCGCGATCGACGTCGGCGGATGCGACGCCCATGCCCGCTTGCATGCGTCCCTCGGACGACAACGCGACTCCCGCGGCGCGCGCGAAGTCCGTGAACACGCCGCTTCCGTCGTTGATCAGCATCAAGTTCGGCGACGTGTCGTTCGCGACGAAGAGATCGGTGTCGAGATCGCCGTCCGCATCGAACGCGTGGACGCCCAACGTGAAGCTCGCGACGTGGCCGGGCAGCGCGCTCGCGGTCGCGTCCTCGAACGTGCCGTCTCCGCGTCCGCGCAGGAAAATGTCGGGTTGCGGCGTCAAACCCGCGGGACCGCAGAACACCGTGTGTCCTTTCCACTGGCAGGGGATCGCGAGCGGACCTTCGCCGAGTTGCGTGCGCGGCGGCGCTCCGACATCGAGGTCCAAGTAGCGGCCCGCGTAGAGATCGAGCCGGCCATCGCGATCCGCGTCGAAGAGTGCCAGGCTCGTGAACCACGACGACGCCGGGCCTTTCTCGCGCGGAATCGTGAAAACCTCCGTCGGGATCGCGCCGTTTCGCAATGCGAGCGCACCGTCCGTTCCCTGGAGGTACACGCACAAGCCCATGATCCCGCCGACGACGAGGTCGTCGTCACCATCGCCGTCCACGTCCCCGGCAGCGAGCCCGGTGCTCCACATCGCCGTGTAGCTCGATCCGAGTGCGCGGCGTCGGAAACGGCCCGCGCCGTCGTTCTCGAAGACCTCGAGGCCGGGCAAGTCCGTGAAGTCGAGCGTGGGCGCGCCTTGAGCGAACACGAGGTCTTCGTCCCCGTCGTTCCCGAGGTCGAGGACGGCCACGCCGGCGCCGTTCGCTTCGAGGATCACGCGCTTTCCCGCGGTTCCCGAGCGGTTCACGTAGTCGAGGCCGCGCGTCCGAGCCTCGTCGATGAGATCGCGCTCCGAGGACTCCGCGACTCCAGCGACCGTCGGGGCGACCGACGGCGGAGCAGGCGGCGGCGTCGCGGGCGATTCCGAGCCGCAACCCGCGCCGAGCAGGCCGAGGGCGACGAGGGACACGACCAGGGCCAGGGCGGGGAACCAACGCACAGCGCCGGTCTAGCCGGTCGACGCGATGCGGAGAAGACCCGAGCCTCGGGGGCTCGTTGACCCCCCGCGCGGGTGCGCGTACCTTCTTCGCCCCGCTCGGGCGTCCGGCCCGAGGTCCGTCCATGCCTCTGCGGCGCCCCAACCTCCTCGATGCGTTCCGACGCATGAAAGAAAATCCCGCGCCGGGCGCGGGAGGTTCGGCGTCCGTCCCGACCGTGGGTGGCGCGACGGGGGCCGCGGCCACGCCTTCGGCGCGGCAGGCGGGCGGGTCTCAGCCCGTGCCGGCTCGCGCGGCCGAGGACACGGGGTCGAGCCGATCGCCTGCGGGCGCAGCGCCGACCAGCCCTGTCGCCGGGAGTGGGATGTCGCCGACAGCGCGGCCCGAGATCACGACGTCCGCCGGCGCTGCGTCGCCGCGCGTCGCAACTGCGTCGCCGCTCGTCGCAACTGCGTCGCCGCTCGTCGTACCGCCGTCCCAGCGCGTCGCATCCCCGCCGCCCCGCATCGATCCTCCGGCGGCTCGCCTTGCTGCGCCACCGAAGGAACGACTGCTTCTCCTCGCGCTCGGAATAACCGTCGCGATCCTCGTCCTCGTGATGATGTTGCGTCGGGACAGCACGTCGCCGACTGCTGTCCGAGCGGGCGACGGTTCCACGGTGATCGCGGCGCAGCCTCGGCCGATCACACCGACTCCCGCGCCGACCGCGAACTCGCCTGCGCGCCTGCCTCACGACGCGGCTCTGCACGACGCGAAGAACCGCTACACCGTGCGCTTGGCCCAGTATCCGAACGATGCGCAAGGCGTCGCGCTCGCGACCGAGGCCTACCGCTGGTTGCAGAAGTTCGGATACCCGGCCGGTAGCCCCATTTTGTTGGGGTCGGGCAAGGGCATCGCGCTCGTGGCGAGCGCGAAGCCGACCCGCGAAGAACTCGTTCCGCTGCGCGACAACTTGCGGCGGCTGCGATATCCCGAGTCCTCGAAGACGATGCCGTTCTCCGATGCTTACATCGACGAGATCGACGACGTCCTCGCGCGCTGAACGGCGCAAGAAACGCTAGAGAAAGAGCTCCGAACCATGTCCATCCATTCCTCCCTGCGCGTCGGCAACAACTTGGCCGGCGAGCGCAGCGTGTTCACGCGCGTCGAGCGCCTGGCGATCCTGAAGAAGGCCGGCAAGTTCAGCGACGAGACCGGCGTCGTCCACGGCATTCCGAAGGTGCGCACGCGCTACAAAATCGCGGGCGTGAAGAAGGTCAAGGAAGCCGCGGCTCCGGCTGCTGGCGGCACGGTCGCGGCGGGCAAGGCTGCGGCAGGCAAGGCTGCGGCTCCGGCAGCGAAGGGCGCCGCCCCCGCCGCGGCGGCGAAGGCTGCTCCGGCGAAGAAGAAGTGACGCGCGCGGGCGCGGCGTCGAACGCCGCCCCGGTGCTCGAGGTCTTCGCCTCGATCCAGGGCGAGGGTGCCTTCATCGGCGAGCCGCAGGTCTTCCTGCGACTGCGCGGATGCCCGTTGCGCTGTCGTTGGTGCGACACGCCGGGATCGTGGAAACTCGCCGAGGGCCAGCACGCGCGCATCGATTCGGCGCGCGGTGGCTCGCGACGCGAACCCGCGTGGGCGACTCCGTTCCAGGCTGCTTGCTGGGTCGCGGAGTGCGAACCGGGTTCACCGCGCACGATCAGCGTGACCGGCGGCGAGCCGCTCCTGTGGCCGGATTTCGTGCTCGGATTGCGCGCGATGGTGGGCCAACGACGGATCCATCTCGAAACCGGCGGCGCGCACCCGAAGAGTCTGGCCCTCGTCGTCGACGCGGTCGATCACGTGAGCCTCGACCTCAAGCCGGACCAGGATCTCGACGCGCCGGAAGAAGTCGTCGGTGCCGGGGCGGAGGAGCGCGCACCGCGGACGAGCACGGAGTGGCGCGCCGCGCGCCGCGCTTCCCTCGCGCTCGTCGAAGGCCGCGACGCGTGCGGCAAGATCGTCGTGTCGGGCGAGCGTGCGCTCACGGACTTCGCAGCCCTGCTCGACGAGGTCGAGGACGTCGCCCCGCGCCTGCGCGTGATCCTGACTCCCGCGACGCCGATCGCGGGGGTGAAAGCACCGACCATGGAGCTCGTCCTCGCGGTCGCCGAACTCGCGCGCGACCGCGACCTCGACGTGCGCGTCGTGCCGCAGGTGCACCGACTTCTGCAGCTGCCCTGAGCGGCCGTGAAGAAATCGAGTCCACGGGCTCTCGGATTCATGTGGCGACGCTTCGCGTCGCGAGAGCGTGTGACTTCTTCACACGCTCCGAGCGGCCGCGCGGAGTGCTCTGGGCGTCAGAATCGGAAGTAGATGAACGGGCTGTACGAGCCCGCCGCGAGTTCCATCGCGCAGGCCACGAAGAGGATAGCGAGTAGCACGAGGCCGAGCAGCTCGACCGACGCCGCTCGAGCGGTTCGGCCGGTGTCCCACAGGCCCTTCGTCCACGCGGCAACTGCCGGCAACCAGGGCGTCGAACCGATGATCCCAGCCGCGATCGCGAGCCACGTGCGCATGTCCGCGAACAGGCCGATCGGATGCAGTCGCTCGGCCGAAACGATCGTGGTCCCGAGGTCGATGGTCTGCGAACCGTTCTGGATGCCGACCATCGCGGACAAGAAGTGGCTCGCCTGGCTGAACGTCTCGGCGCGGAAGAACACCCAACCGACCATGACCGCGAGCATCACGTAGACGTGGCGCACGATCGCGGCCCGTCGATCGAGCCAAGCACCGACTCCGATGCGCTCGACCACGAGAAAGAGCCCGTGGTACACGCCCCACACGACGAACGTCGAGCTGGCGCCGTGCCACAAGCCGCACAGGAAGAACACGACGAAGAGGTTCGCGTACGTCCGCGCCTTCGAGCCGCGATTGCCGCCCAGCGGGATGTAGAGGTAATCGCGGAACCAGGTCGAGAGCGAGATGTGCCAGCGACGCCAGAAGTCCGTGATCGAGCGCGCGATGTAGGGGTGGCGGAAATTCTCCAGGAACTCGAATCCGAACAGTCGGCCGAGGCCGATCGCCATGTCCGAATAGCCCGAGAAATCGAAGTAGATCTGGAGCGTGTACGTGACGACTCCGAGCCAAGCCAGGGCCGGCGTGAGCTGCTCGGGAGGCAAGGCGAAGATCTTGTCGGCGGTCGCGGCGCACAGGTCGGCGATGAGCACCTTCTTGGCGAGGCCGATGACGAATCGTCGCGCTCCCGACGCGAACCGCTCGAGCGTCACGACGCGGTGCACGATCTGCTCGGCCACGTCGAGGTAGCGCACGATCGGGCCCGCGATGAGCTGCGGGAAGAACGCCACGTAAAGCGCGATGTTGAACGGGTTCTTCTGCACCGGCGCGTCGCGGCGGTACACGTCGACGACGTAGCTGAAGGCCTGGAAGGTGAAGAACGAGATCCCGATCGGGAGCCGGATCGAGTCGCCTTCGAGGAAGGACTCGCGCAACCACGAGTCCGGCGCGAGATACGTTCCGAGCGGAGCCCAGGCTGCATCGAGCAGTCCGAGGCCGACCAAGGCCGCGCTCGCCCCGGTCCACAGCCAGTCGGCGTACTTGAAGACGACGAGCAGCGCGAGGTTCGCGGCGATGGCCAAGCCCACCGCGAGCTTGCCGCTCGGCTTTTCCCGCGCGCGATCGACCCACAGCCCGAAGGCGTAGTTCATCGCGATCGAGCAGAGCATCACGATCGCGACGACCGGCTCACCCCACGCGTAGAAGACCAGGCTCACGCCGAGCAGCCACGCGTTGCGCACCGCCTTCGGAATGACGAAGTACACCGCCAGGACGAGCGGCAGGAACGCGAAGACGAAGATGGGGGAGCTGAAGAGCATGGTCTTCGTTCAGGTCGCCGTCGCCGGTGCCGGTTCGAGCTGCGGCAGGCGCACGAGCGTCGCGAGGCCGAGCAAACCGAGCGCTGAAACGAGCCAGAAGAACTGCTCGAATCCGAAGCGCTCGACGAGGGTCCCGCTCCAACGACCCGCGAGCCAAGCCGAGAGTCCCATGATCCCCGTCGAGATCGCGTAGTGCGTCGTGGCGAACCGCGAGGAGCGCGCGAGTTGGAGGACGAAGACCATGTAGGCCGAGAAGCCGAAACCGTATCCGAGCTGTTCGACGCCGACCACAGCCGAAGCACCGATCGGTCCGGGCAGCGTGCTCGCGGCCCAGACGTAGAGGACGTTCGGTGCGTGCATCGCGATCGCCATCGGCCACAGACAACGCCGCAATCCGAGGCGCGAAACGAGCCATCCGCCCGTGAGGCCGCCGACGAGGAGCGACACGACGCCGATCGTGCCGTAGATCCAGCCGACCTGGGTTTCCGTGAGCGCGAGGCCGCCCTGCGCATGCGTGCGCAAGAGGAACGGCGAGATCATCGGCGTGAGCATCGACTCCGCGAAGCGGTAGAAGACGAGGAAAGCGAGCACGGCGACGAAGTGCGGACGCGCGACGTACTCGCGCAACATGGAGCCCAGCGGAACACGCTCGCCCAGACTCCGTGCGGGTCCGTCGGCTTCCGGCTTGGGCGCGAGGAATGCGATCGCCACCGCGCCCGCTCCATAGACGGCGGCGCCGATCGCGAACGAGAGGCCCCACGCTTCGCCGCGCGACATTCCACGCGCGAGAGCGTGGCTGCCGGGCTCCGCTTGGAAGGCGCCCGCGAGTGCGACGACGCCGCCCGTCACGAGAATGCGGCCGAGTCGATAACACGCGTTGCGGACGCCGACGAACGCTTCTTGCTCGCGCTTCCCGAGCGCGAGCATGTAGTAACCGTCGCAAGCGACGTCGTACGTCGCCGAAGCGAACGCGAGGACGACGCAGGCTGCGATCGTCCACTCGAGATAGTTCGCGCGCCCGGTTGCGACGGCGAGCAGCACGAGAGACAGCGCGACCGCGATCGACGCGCCGAGGAGCCAACGCCGCTTCGTCCCGTAGAGATCGACGAGCGGACTCCACAGCGGTTTCAGCATCCACGGCAGCGTGAGGTCGCTGCTCCACTTCCCGACGACGCTGGGCGCCGCGCCCATGGCCGTGAGGAACGTGTTCGATGCGGCCTGCACCGCGAAATACGGCATGCCCTGGAGGACGTAGAGCCCGGGGACGAACGTCCACGGACGCGAGGGGCGGGGGGCGGACTTCATGCGGCTCGGCGGAGCCTAGCGTCTGATTCATGGACGGGTGAGCCTGCTCGCCCGTACCCTGTTCGCCCTCGAACGAGATCCCATGGGCATTCAAACCGGACAGAAACTGCCGCGCGTCGTCATCGTCGGCCGCCCCAACGTGGGCAAGTCGACTCTCACGAATCGCATGTGCGGCAGCCGCGTCTCCATCGTCGAGCCGACGGCCGGTGTCACGCGCGATCGCGTCGCGGTGCCGGCCGAGCTGCGCACCCCGCGCGAACAGCGTTGGGTCGAGGTGGTCGACACCGGCGGCATCGGCATCGTGGACCGCGACGACCTCGGGCCGCTCGTCGAAGAGCAGATCCAGCGCGCCCTCGCGACCGCGGATCTCGTCCTGTGGGTCGTCGATTCACGCGAGGGCATCACGCCGCTCGACGAGGACGTCGCGCGCAAACTGCGCGGCATCAAGACGCCCCTCATCCTCGTCGCGAACAAGTCCGAGAGTCGCATGCACCAGTGGGACGCGGGCGAGTTCCATCGCTTCGGCGTGTCCGACGGGCCGTACGCGATCAGTGCGCAGAACGGTGAAGGTCTCGAGGATCTCTACATCCGCATTCTCGAGCTGCTCCCGCCCGAGGACACGCGCGCGGAGCCGGTCGTGGCGCCCGTCATGCGGATCGCGGTCGTCGGTCAGCGCAACGCGGGCAAGAGCACGCTGATCAACGCGCTGGCCCAAGAAGAGCGCATGATCGTCTCCGAGATCCCGGGCACGACGCGCGACTCGGTCGACGTCCTGTTCGAGCGCGACGGCAAGTCCTTCGTCGCGATCGACACCGCCGGCGTGCGCCGTAAGCGCTCGATCCAAGACGCGATCGAGTTCTATTCCGACGCGCGCTCGCACCGTTCCATGCGCCGCGCGGACGTCGTGATCCTGATGTTCGACGTGACGAAGCCCTTGGCGGGCATCGACAAGGATCTGGCGCGCTACTGCATCGATCACCACAAGCCGGTCATCTTGGCCGCGAACAAGTGGGACCTCGCGGTGGGCTACACACCGCAGGATTTCCGCAAGTATCTCGACACGGAGATGCCGCAGCTCGACTTCGCGCCGATCTCGTTCCTGTCGGCGAAGGACGGCAAGGGCGTCGACGAGACGCTCGACCTCGCTCTCGAACTCTTCGATCAGGCGCAACGCCGCGTCTCGACGGGCGAGCTGAACCGCGTGCTCTCGAAGGCGCTCGAAGGACGCGGTCCTTCGTCCGGCGGACACGCGATTCGCGTGCGCTACGCGACGCAGGCCGAGGTCCGGCCCCCGACCTTCATCTTGTTCGTGAACGACAAGACGCTGCTCAACAAGGACTCGATCCGCTACTTGCAGAACCGGATTCGCGACGAATTGCCGTTCCCGGAAATTCCGGTGCGCATCGTGTTGCGCGACCCGGCGAACATCCACGAGGAGGACACTCGATGAACGCGCTTCGCTCCGCACGACACGTGGCCGTGGCCCTCGTTCTGGCGCTGTCCTTTGCCTGCGCCAGCTCGAGCGAGGTCGAAGGCGACTGGTCGGAGGCGGACATCACGATCGCCAGCGAGCGTGTGTTGCGACAAGCTGCTCAGATCGCATTGCAGAAGAACGGGTTCTCGCCCGGAACCGCTACCGACGAGGCTCACAAGACGGTCTCGTCTGGCTGGAAGGTCGAGCTCCAACCGTTCAAGGGCGACGGTATGCGCCGCAGGGCGCATGTGCAGTACGAGGAGAAAGCCGCGCGTACATTCCTCGTCTCGGTGCGCGTCGAGAAGGAGACGAACGAAGCGCTCGGGAAGCCGCTCGACCTGGCCAGCGCGGAATGGGAATCCGCCGACGACGACACGGCAGCGGCGAGCCGCATCCTGCGCTACATGCAGACCGTGTTCGGTGCGGAGACATCCTTGAGGGGGCCGCCGGTGAAGGACGCGCAGGAATCGGGCGGTTGAACGGGCGATCCGGAAAGCGTTTCGCACGCGTGCCGACGCGTACTCGCGCGGCTCGCGAACAGAACCGATAGCCAACGATCCACGGTGTTCGCTCCCGACGCTTCCCACAGCACGCCTCGCCTCCGATCCTCTGCGCCCTTGGCCACGCAACGAACGACTACCGCGGACGAGCGCGTTGCCCTCGAAGGGCTCACTGGTCCGGTGCTCGGGTTCGCGGTCGATACCGAGCGAGCCCTGAACGTGCTCGGCGGAATCGTGCGCGAACTGCGCGCGCGAGGAACTCCGGTGACGATCGTCGTCTCTGCGAACGAGGTACCGGCGCATCGCGAGCGGCTCGCGCACCTCGGTGTCCTCGATGTGCGGTTCCTGGGCGCGAACGACACCACTCCCGAGCAGGACGAGACGCTCGTCGCGCGACTCCGGCGTCTGGCCGACGAAATCGGCGCGGCCAGCGTTCTCGTCGCGTGCGGTCCCTCGTTGGGGGAGCGCGCAGCGACCTTGGCGCTCGCGTCCGCCGTGAGGAACGGACCGGAGCGCGTCGTCCTGCTGGCGCATCCCGAGGGAAACGTGCGCCGCACGAACAGCGTCGATGCGCTCGCGCTCGCGCGATCGGCACGCGATCCGGCGCTCCCGCGGACGACTGCGGTCGTATCCACCTGGAACAAGAAGGAGGACCTGCGCGCGAACATGGAATCGCTGCGCGCGCAGACGCTGCCTTTCGACGACATCGTCGTCGTCGACAACGCGAGCCGCGACGGTACCGCGGCGATGCTGGCCGCCGAGTTCCCCGAAGTCCGCCGCATCGTCATGCCGCACGATCGCTACGGCGCGTGCGAGACCTTCAACATCGGCTTCTCGTCCGTGACGAGCGAGCTGACGGCGATACTCGACGACGACATCGTCATGCCGCCCGGCTGGCTCGAGTCCGCGACTCGACGCTTGGTGGCCGAACCGCCGACGACGGCGATCGTTTCGACGCAAGTGATCGAGCCGGGAACGCCCGCCGCGTACCTCGCCTCACCGCTCGTCCGCGAAGAGCGCTACATGTCGACGTTCCGCGGATGCGCGTCGCTCGCGCGCTCCGAAGCGCTGAAGAAGGCCGGCTACTACGACGTGCGCCTCTTCATCTACGGCAACGAGCGCGACCTCACGTGCCGCCTGCTGAATCTCGGCTACCGCGTGCTCCAGTTCCCCGGTTGCCACGTGTTCCACAAGACGCCGTTCGGCATCAAGATGGGCAAGCGCAGCCTGTACTTCCACGCGCGCAACGCGTGGATCTCGATGCTGAAGTATGCGCCGTTCGGCGATCTCTTGCGCATGCCGTTCCTCGTCCTGACGAAGGTCCTGCTGCGCGGTAGCGCGAAAGAGGCGGCGGGCACCGTCACCGACGCGACGGGCACGATCGGCATCGGTCGTTCGCTGCGTGAAACGCCGGGAGCCTGGTGGGTGCTCGTCAAAGCGGGCGGAAATGTGCTCCTGAACGTGCCCTACTGCCTCAAGCATCGCGCACCGTGTCACGCGAACGACTTCGAACTGCCGCTCTCCTGACGTGACGTCCATCCGTCCCAGCACGGCGGTGAACAGCGGGCTCGGACCCATTTCCGTCGTCGTCGTGAACTGGGAAGGCGAGCGGTATCTCGCGGAGTGCCTCGACGCGGTTCGCAGCCTGCGCGGTGTCGTCGACGAAGTCCTGGTCGTGGACAACGCATCGAAGGACGGCAGCGTCGCGCTCGTGCGCGATCGGTTCCCCGAGGCGCGCGTCGTGGCCATGCCGTCGAACGACGGCCCCTGTCCGGCGCGGAACGCGGGGATGCGTGCGGCGAAGAACCGCTGGGTTCTCGCGCTCGACAACGACGCGGTGGTGCGCGAGGACACGCTCGAGAAGCTCGCCGCCGCCGCCGCCACCGATCGACGGATCGCGATCGCACAACCGCGCAGCGTGTTCGCCGCGGAACCGACGCGCGTTCACTACGACGGCGGGGCGTTCCACTACGTCGGGCTCATCGCGCTGCGCAACTTCTATGCGCCGCTCGCGCGAGCTCTCCGGACCGGGACGATCGACGTCGACTGCGCGGTCGCCGTGGCGCTTCTCGTCGATCGCGACCGCGTGCTCGAATTGGGCGGCTACGACGAGACGATGTTCATCCTCTTCGAGGACCTCGACCTTTCGTACCGCTTGCGTGCCTGCGGAGCGCGCATCGTTTCGGTCGAGGACGCGCTCGTGCTCCACAAGGGGGGCACGCCTGGCATCAGCTTCCGCGAGGGGCCGCGTTATCCCGGCTCGCGCGTGTTCTTCCATTCGCGAAACCGCTGGACGTTCCTCGCCAAGTGCTATTCGAAGCGCACGATCTTCGTCGCCCTTCCAGGCCTCGCGATCTACGAGTTCGTGTGGTTCACGTTCGCGCTCGCAGGCGGACACGCCGGCGACTGGTGGAAGGGGAAGCGCGCGTTCTTGGCGCTCGGTGAGCGTCGCCGCGCGGACCGCGCACGCTTCGTCGCGGTGCGCAGCGTGCCCGACCGCGATCTACTCGTCGGCGGCCCGCTGACGATCACGCCGGCACTGAAGTCCGGCGGGATGCGCTCGATCCTCGACACGACTCTCTCGGCACTGTTGCGCGCGTGGTGGGTACTCGCGCGGCCGATGGCTGGCTGAACGACGTCACACGTCGCCGTCACTCCAACGGCGCAAGACCTCGAGGTCCGACTCCGAGATTTTCGCGTCCGAGTGCATCCACAGGTACTCCTCGAGCGGCATCTCGCCACCCTCGATCTCCTCGACGACCTCCGACGCTTTCGACGAGCGCGCTTTCGGTGTCATGTCGCCCCAGTGCGAGAAGTTCAGCTCCGCGCGGCCCTCGTCGGTGTCGTGCACGACGAGCCACGACGTCGGGGCGACGTAGGCGTACCACGGCCACTGCGTCTCGTTGGAATGACAGTCGAAGCACGAGCGACGCAGGATCGCCATCACGTCGGCCGGCGCGTCGAGCGGCTTCGTGACCGCGGGGTTCGTGCGTCCGGAGGGCACGAACTGGATCGCGACGAAGAGGACGGCGAGCCCGATGGCGATGCGGACGATCCAGCGTTTCATGCCGCGAATCGTAGTCACGGGGAGACGCGGAGCAACCAAGCCGGAAAGCGCGCGCACTTCGGTTACTCTCGCCCCGAGTCACCGTGCGCATACTCCTCGTCAGCCACAACGTCCCGCCCCACGGGAACGCCGGAACGGAGACCTACACGGCCGAGCTCGCGCGGGCGCTCGTCGTCCGCGGACACGACGTCGCGGTTTTCGCGGC
>Ga0163149_10002124_pt1 | contig 24447 bp, 19 predicted proteins | sample OliLakLV19MP5G1_FD_148604 | JGI IMG/M metagenome (GOLD analysis project Ga0163149, IMG submission 148604) | Freshwater microbial mat bacterial communities from Lake Vanda, McMurdo Dry Valleys, Antarctica - Oligotrophic Lake LV.19.MP5.G1 | ecosystem: Environmental > Aquatic > Freshwater > Lake >... | reverse complement strand
TTCAAAGTTTAAAGTTTAAAGTTATTATAGTTCCACATGAAATTCACGAATCACATATTAATCAAGTAGAAAGATTATTCCAGGATTTTAGTCCAACACGTTTCTCTAAAGCTGATGAGCAAAATATTTCAGATAAAAATATACTTATTGTAGATACCATCGGAATGCTTTCCTCTATATACCAATACGGTCATGTTGCATTTATTGGAGGAGGATTTACTAAAGGCATACATAACATTTTAGAAGCGGCTACATTTGGATTGCCCGTCCTGTTCGGACCAAATTACAATAAGTTCAAGGAAGCGCTGGATCTGATCCAGATCAATGGGGCTTTCTGCGTTCATAATTCTGAAGAGTTAAGCAAGAAACTGGCACAATTATTTAATGACAATAATACTTACGAAAAAGCTTCCACTATTGCTGCTAAATACGTGAATGACAACAAAGGTGCAACCGATACCGTTTATAATTATATTAAAAGCTATATTTAGCGTATGAAATAGCCATCCAGACGATACCGTCTGTACCAACCAAAAAATAAAGGGATGGTGTATTCCATATGACAATTAGAAAACAAGTAATCTACCTATGAAACGTTTGGCGTTTTTATTTATTTGTTTAAACATTGTTCTTTTCGGCTATGCACAGAAAAAACCACTTAGTGCAAAAAAGCTGGCGAAAATAAAAACGATTAGAGAATTACCGGAAGCTTTAAAGGATCCAAAAAAAGTTTACAAATTAGATCTGAGTAAACACCCATTTTATAGTTTCCCATTGCGCTTACTGCAGTTTAAGAACCTTCAGGAGCTTGTTCTTAATGAGTGTGATATAACTGATCTCCCAAAGGAGATCACTCAATTAAAAAATTTGCAGGTACTGAGAATGAATGGGAACTATATAAAAGAAATCCCGCCCGAGATCGCTCAATTAAAATACCTGCAGGTAATTGAACTGAAAAACAATAAACTTACCGCTCTTCCCAAAGAAATAGGTGCATTGGCCAACCTGCGTTCACTTGACCTGACTTTTAATAAAATTGATACAGTGCCAATGGAAATTGGCAATTGTAAAAAACTTTCATTGCTAGATCTTTCCTTTGCTTCATTGAAAGAACTTCCACCAACTATCTGTGATCTTTCTGAGCTAAGGGTATTTAATATTCCCGGAATACAAAACCTCACTTCCCTGCCTGTGGGTTTTGGAAAGCTTAGTAAACTTGAAGTAATAAACCTGAGTAATTGCACTAATCTTAATTTGAGCAATATTATTGAAGAGTTTTCTTCGCTTACTCAATTAAAAAAAATAATTTTTTATAAGGTTAACCTAACAACATTTCCTAAAGACTTAAGTAAGCTAACGCGCCTGACAGAGATCAATCTTGCAAGAAATCCATTATTGAATTACAGCGAAGTTTTCACAACACTATCTAAACTTCCTGCGTTGGTTGAGATAGACATTTCAGAAAATTCACTTGAAAAATTACCTGTGGAAATTGGTACAATGACATTGCTGAAAGAAATTAACCTCTCCATGAATTCATTGACCGAAACACCGGCTTCTATCGGTAATCTTAAACAGTTAAAGAAACTTCAGATATTTAATAATAAATTGAGTGAGGAAGAGAAAGCGAAAACAAAAACGTTTTTACCTGATTGTGCTATTTTATTCTAGGTAACTATTGTTTACCCTTCTGGTTCTTATAGAAATCCAACCACTTTTCGGCTGCTAAAAAACTTCCGCTGGTCCAATCTTCCAACATTACCTTACCATCATTCTCGAATATGCGCATTTTATACTGATCGACTATAAACGCACCGCGATACTCACGTAGTTCCATATCATAATACGGTTGTTTTCCTTTTGGTTTGCTTATCAGCTCGCTTTTCCAGATAGAGCCTATATATGCCCTCGAGAACATTTTAATGTTCTTAGGATCATGCATTGTCTTTATAGGAGACAATACCTGTGCGTCCAACAACTGCTGCGCTTTTGGCGATATATCTACCTTCTCCTGTACAACAGGAATTTTGGAAGCAGGCTTTTCGGGTGTAATGGTTTTGAATGAATACAAAACACCAATACCTACGGTTAACCAAACAGAAAGAAAAATGATCTTAAAAGTTCTCATTATACTAATTTATGGAAAGTAGTTGAGTTTTCAAAGAAAACGAAATGTACCTTCAGTTAATATCTGGAAACCGAATTAGGTGAATAACACTTGTTTTGCTGTTTTTATACTAAAGGAGTATTTTTTTTATTTGTCTTGTAATTTTACCCTTTAGTATATGCCGATAAATCTTTTAATAACCGATTGTTCGGCATAAAATATTTTCTCTTATAATATGCAACTCCAATCTCGCCAAGGGCTATATTTCCCAATAAACTTACCCATAATGAGAGTATATAATTATTAACAGGATCAATCTCCATGCCAAAATGAAATATGATCTGGTATACCCTGAATGTTAAAGCAGACAGTGTCAACGCATATGAGCGTATCATCCAAACATTATGCTCCATTACTTTTTTGTTTTTTATATACCTGTAACCAACATAAGTAGTAATGAACCACAACACCGCAATTGACATAAAAGGTATTATACCCATTATACCCCCATTGGTAAAAAATGACATAAAAAAACCTGTTGGACAAGCAACAACAAGGATGGCAATAACATATATTTTGCCTAATGTTTTATGCAGGTTCCTGTATTTTTTTACCAACCACACAAAACATTGTGGTAACCCAACTACCAGACTTACCATAGCGGCTGTTATATGCAAATAAAAACATCCTCTCCAAAAAACACTTTTTACAAGTTCTCCTTTTGAAAGTAGAAAGTCATGATTGGTGTCAAAGGTATAATACGGTATTGTGTTGATGACGAGAATTGCAGCAAGAAAAACAATGATGGCCCAATAAAAAAACTTAAGTACGTTTATCACATAACTCATCTTAATCGGGTTTAATTATACTGTATTTTCTGATCGAAAATTTCACTTCATCACCAATTTTTATATTGGAGAAAGAATCAATAGATGCAATAAGATTAAGGCCGCTAGCATCAAGCTCTACCTCTATGATATTACCGGCAAACACTGTGCCTTTTACACGTGCGGACATATTTCCGCTTGATGAAATATCAATATTTTCGGGCCTCACAGAGATTAGGACTTCTGAGTTTTCATTTAAATTTTCATTGCATTGAATTATGCCAAAAGAAGTGCTTAAGGATCTGTTTTTATAAACACCTTTGATCGTATTGGTCAATCCAAACATTTTTGAGACGTATTCATTCACCGGATTTCTGTAGATCTCTTCAGGCATTGCCGATTGTAAAAGCTGCCCCTTCCTGATCACCGAAATTTTATTTGCTACGCTTAAAGCATCATTTGTATCGTGTGTTACGAAAATAGCAGTTGCACCAGCTCTTGTAATGATCTGTTTTATTTCGTGTCGCATTTGTTTTTTCAGAATCTCATCCAGGTTACTGAATGGCTCATCCAGCAATAAAACCGCAGGCTCAATGGCCAATGACCTCGCCAGCGCTGTACGTTGCTGCTGACCACCGCTTAGTTCATGAGGATAACGATTTTCGTAGCCCGTCAATCCAACAAGGTCCAAATATTTTTTCACCCTGCTTTCTCTTTCAGAAGAAGCAAGATTATTTAATCCGAAAGCCACATTGTCTTTTACTTTCAAATGAGGGAACAGTGCATAGTCCTGGAATACAAATCCGATATTTCTTTTTTCAGGCGATAAAAAAGTTGATTTTCCTGAAACCATTTTTTCATTGATAAAAATCTCCCCGGAATCAGGAACCTCAAGCCCTGCCACCAAACGTAATAAGGTTGTTTTGCCGCATCCGCTCTCGCCTACTATTGCATGAATTTCACCATTGCCAATAGAAAGTGTAAAATTATCCAGCGCGTTTTTTTCTTTTGCTTGGTATTTTTTATTTATATTATTCAGCTGAAGCGCTATCATTTTTTTGAAGGATCAAATAATTTATTCAATAATAAAACAGGAATTATACTCACCAAAACAATTAACAAAGACAGTCCGGCCGACTCGGCCACCTGTTCGTTTTTTGCCATCTCGAATGATTTGGTAGCCAATGTATCAAAATTAAAAGGACGTAAAATAATAGTAAGCGGAATTTCTTTCAGCACGTTAATAAAAACAAAAATTCCTGCAGCAATTATTGATGTTTTAATAAGCGGCGCACTTACTTTTAAAAATGAACGTATAGAGGACGCACCTAAGGTTCTCGGTGCCTCGTCCATGTTTTTATTCATTCGCTCAAACCCGGCATCAATGGGAGCTGCCGCCAATGCCATAAACCGGACAAGGTATGCGAAAACAAGGGCAATTATTCCACCAACCAACATTCCTGTTTCGATATTGTAAGCGCGGCCCAAAGAATCAGCCAATGAATTATGAATAAAAATAAATGGCACCATTACACCAATAGCTATAACTGCGCCCGGTATAGCGTATCCGGTATTCACAATTTGCATCAGCACTTTTAATGCACGTGCTTTTGATATTCTGCAGGTATAAACTATGATCAATGCAAATACGATGGCGAATGCCGAGGCAAGCAATGCAAGGAAAAAACTATTCTTCACCAACTCCCAGGATTGAGCTGTGAACAATGATGCGCGCGTTTGGACGGTCCATATAAAAAGTTGCAGGAAAGGAATTATAAAACCAATCAGAAGCGGGATTAAACAAATCATAAATACACCAATGCCTTTTGCTCCGGTTAATTTACGAGGGGAGAATGAAATGTTTTTTCCACCTGTACTATAAAATTTTTGTTTGCGCCTTGTCCATCTTTCCAAAAGAATAAATACAAACGAAATAATAACCAGGAATACCGAAAGCTTAACAGCAGCATTAATGTCATTAAAAGCAAACCATACCTGGCAAATGGCAGTTGTAAACGTATTTACTCCAAAATATTTCATTGCGCCATAATCGTTCAATAACTCCATTACAATAATGGTTACTCCCACTGCAAGCGCAGGTTTAGCTAAAGGCAATGCAATCGAAAAAAAAGTATTTGCAGCGGAACGGCCCAGCATACGTGAGGCCTCCAGTACATTTCCTGCCTGCTGCGTGAACGTGGCTCTTGCAAGTAAATAAATGTAAGGGTACATAACAAAACCCAATATCCAGATAAGGTTATTGATAGACATGACATCTGCGTATGCATTTTTTATATTCAGCATCTCTGCAGTGTATATTGAAACAGGGCTGGTATAATCAACCATACCGGCATAAGTATACGCAGCGACGTAAGCAGGAATCGAAAGTGGTAACACGAGCGCCCAGGAGAATATTTTTTTACCTGGAAAATCGAATACTGAAATGAACCACGCTGTTGAAACACCAAGGAGCAATGTTAAAAGTCCCACTGCAATAATCAATACAAGGGTGTTGTATGCATAGTCTGCAACAACAGTATGAAGTAACTGATCCCATACATCACTTTTAGCGCCGTAAAAATTAAATAAGAGTATCCACAATGGTAAGGAAAGAAGAGCCACAACAAAAAATGTTGAGATAATCCAGCCCTTATATTTTACTTGCTTAATAAACATTCATAAATATTTAATAATCAATATATTAAGTTAATTAAATAAACTTTTACTTTAATACATCAGTGTAAATTATTTCCAACCCACCTCATTAAATATTAACATTGCTTCATTGTGATGTTTCTCCAATAATGGTAACGCATCAATATCCGCTTTAAATTCTCCCCAGGATTGCAACAAGGCTGACGATTTTGTCCCAAAGGATACGGGATACTCTCCATTGTTATTGGTAATGTATTCCTGCGCTTCCGGGCTTGATAAAAACTCAAGCAGCTTAACTGCATTGTCCTTATGCGGGGCATGCGCAGTAAGTGCCATACCGCTTATGTTTATGTGTGTTCCCTGCTCGCTCTGATTTGGAAAAAATATCCCGACTTTATTCGCCACCTGCCTTTCAGCCTCGTTTGAAGATGCGGACATAAGAGCCAGGTAATAAGAATTGATAATGGCAATCTCTCCTACTCCAGCGCCTAAAGCTTTTACCTGGTCGCGATCATTACCCTTCGGATCACGCGCCATATTCGAAACAACCGCTGCGGCCCATTTTTTTGCTTCATCCTTATTTGAATTGGCGATGATGGATGACAACAGTGCCTGGTTATATCCGCTTTCCGAAGAACGCACCAAAATCTTTCCTTTCCATTTCGGATTCGCCAATGCAGCGTAATCAGAAAGATCACTTGCTTTTACTTTTTCCTTATCATAAACTAAAATCCTTGCCCTGTAAGTCATCGCATACCAATAAGAAGCCGAATCACAGAACTCCGGTCTTATATTTTGTTTTAATACCGCAGACTCAATGGGCTGCAATAAACCTTTATCCTTTGCTCTGAATAATCTTTCTGCATCAACAGTAATAAATACATCAGCAGGAGAGTTTTTGCCCTCCAACTCCATCCTGTTTATTAACTCATCCGCTTTTGCATTAACCAGGTTCACCTTTATCCCTGTTTTACGAGTGAACAACGCAAACAAAGAATCATCAGTATCATAATGTCTTTGAGAATATACATTCACTTCCTGCTGTTCAACTGAAGAACTATTTCCTTCGCCTTCAGTATTTTTATTTCCACAGGATGAAAGAAGTAAAACTGAAAAAGCAAGAAGGTGAATATTAAGATGTTTCATACACAGAGCGGTTAAGAGGGTAAGATTAAGATTCATAAAGTTAAGAATTTGTCGGGAGATTTATCCCTTCCACATTGCAATCAATTAACCTTATTTAACACTTTTGATTGCCACATCTTCTGCAATATCGACCATTTAAAACAGTAAATCACCTCTCCTCAAATGCCTGCAATAATACCCTGTTTGTTCCGTATATTTACAATAACTACATCCAAAACATGAAAAAAGTTATTGCAGTTATAATTCTGATATTTTGTTTATTCATTCCAAGTGTAAACGGTCAAGGGATCAAAGCCTATTTTAACTATCATGTTTTTTTAGTTCCTGATAAAGGACCTTATGTAGAAACGGAATTATCCGTTTTTGGTAATACATTAAAATATGTTTTGAATGAAAATAAAAAATACCAGGGAAGTGTCGAAGTAAGTGTCATTTTCAAACAACATGATGAAATAAAAGCCGCTAACAAATACAATTTATATAGTCCGGAAATAAGTGACACCACAGCTGCAAAGCCTAATTTTATTGACATTCAGCGCTTCAGTCTTCCCAACGGAAAATACGATATGGAACTTTCAATAAAGGATAAAAACAAACAAGATTCGGCTTTTAGACATACCCAGCCTGTTAGCATTAATTTTAGCAGCGATTCAATTGTTATATCTGACATCCAGCTGCTGGAATCGTTTACAAAGAATGAAAATCCGGGAATGCTTACAAAAAGCGGTTACGATCTTGTTCCTTATGTTTCCAATTTTTATCCGGAGAATTTCAACAAACTTATTTTTTACACCGAGGTGTACAATACTAAAAAAGCAATGGGAATGGATGAGAAATTCCTGATCAACTATTCCATTGAATCATATGAGACAAATTCTCAAATGAGTGATTACATGAGGTATTCCAAGCAAGTTAGCAGCGAAGCAAATGTATTGCTTGCTTCTCTTGATATTACCTCATTGCCAAGCGGAAATTATTATTTAAAGATAGAGGTGAAAGATAAGATCAACACACCATTGTGTAATAAAAAATTGTTTTTTCAAAGGAGCTCCTCTTCAGTAAATTTTAAACTTGAAGATATTAATGCGGTAAATATTAAAAATACATTCGTGGAACGTATTGGCACATTGGATTCACTCAAAGAATATATCCGTTCTGTAAGGCCAATATCCAGTGAATCGGAAAAACTTTTTGCTGAAAATCAACTCAAGACAAAAGACATTACACAAATGAGACAGTACCTCTATAGCTATTGGTCAAAAAGAGATCTGAAAGATCCGGAACTTGCATTTATTAATTACAACAAACAGGTAGCAAGAGTCAATAAAATCTTTTCGACACAAACAAGAAGGGGCCATGAAACAGAGAGAGGCAGAGTATATCTGCAATATGGCCCTCCGGATAGCAGAACAGAAGTAACTAACGAACCCAATAGTTACCCCTATGAAATATGGCATTACGTAAAAGTAAAAGGACAAGGCAACCGAAAATTCGTTTTTTACAATACCGATCTTGTTTCCAATAATTATCAATTACTTTTTTCTGATGTGATCGGGGAAACATCAGACCAAAATTGGCAAATGACATTAAGAAAAAGATCTACGCATTCCACCAACCTTGACCAGCAAAAAGGAGGCAAAACATTTGGAGGAAATGCCGACGACTACTTTACAAACCCTCGTTAAATAGATTTTATTTAGTAACATTGCTACTTCAATACGCCTGAGTTGATGAGCAAAGTAGCTGTGGTTATACTTAACTGGAACGGTAAGAATTTTTTAGAGAAATTCTTACCATCGGTTACGCATTACAGCGGGACCGCTGATGTTATTGTAGCTGACAATTGTTCAACTGATGATTCTATTGAATTTATAAAAGCAGAATACCCTACAGTCCGAATTGTAAAAAACGAAACCAACGGAGGTTTTGCAAAGGGTTATAATGATGCCCTAAAAAAAATTGAAGCGGACTTTTATGTTCTTCTTAATTCTGATGTTGAGGTAACTCCAAACTGGATAAGGCCAATCATTGAACTGATGGAGAGTGACAACCAGATCGCGGCCTGTCAGCCAAAAATTTTATCGTACCAGGATCGCAAACAATTTGAGTATGCGGGTGCAGCCGGAGGATTTATTGATAAATACGGTTACCCATTTTGCCAGGGAAGAATATTTAATTCCTTTGAAGAGGACCATGGGCAATATGATGAGCAACGGGAAATATTCTGGGCAACTGGCGCATGTATGTTTATCAGATCTGATGTGTACCATTCTGTAGGCGGACTTGATGAAGATTTTTTTGCGCATATGGAAGAGATAGATATTTGCTGGAGAATAAAAAACATGGGCTGGAAAGTAATGTACAGTCCGCATTCTAAAGTATACCATGTTGGCGGCGGCACCCTATCAAAAATAAACGATCATAAAACTTACCTGAATTTCAGGAACAATCTTTTTTTACTTTGTAAAAATCACTCTTCAAAATATTTTGTAATAAAATTATTTTTGAGGGGCATCCTGGATGGCATTGCGGCCATTAAATTTATTTTCTCTTTTGAGTTTAATCATTTTGCTGCCGTATTAAGGGCGCATGGAAGTTTTTATGCTTCTTTCGGGAAAACACTACGCAAAAGAAGGGCAATGCAAAAGTTGATAAAAAACTATACAACTACAGCTGTTTACAGAAAAAGTATTGTTGCTGAATATTTTTTCAGGGGAGTAAGAAAATTTTCGCAGCTGGATCAGCGTTACTTCTGAGCAATTCTCCTACGCTCTAAGAGCTTCGGAGAACGTTGACAAAACTCTCTATTGCAAGCCTGTAAGAATCAAGCCCGAAGCCTGTTATAGAGCCCTTACACTTGGAAGCGATCAATGAATGATGTCTGAATTCTTCCCGCGCATAGATATTTGAAATGTGCACTTCGATAACCGGAATTTTTATCGCCGCTATACAATCGGCCAGTGCAACGGAAGTATGAGTATATCCCCCGGCATTTAATATAACACCATCAAAATCATTTCGTACTTCCTGAAGTTTATTTATTAATTCTCCCTCTACATTGCTTTGATAATAATAAAGTCCGAGAGATGGATATTTCTTTTGAAGGGCTTCAAAAAAAACTTCAAATGATTGTGAACCATAAATACCCGGCTCACGCTCACCTAATAAATTAAGATTTGGACCGTTAATAATAATAAGCTTCATCAGCGAAAACTTGTCTAATTTTGCTAAAGATAATCAATGAACTGGAAAGCTTACATAACAGGATTTAAATCCTACTTAAAGCTCGAGAAATCGCTTTCCGGGAACTCCATTGAAGCCTATGAAAGGGATATTGAAAAAATAGTTCAGTTCCTGGAGTTTAAAAAAATCACAGTTTCTCCTGCAGACATTACGCTGGAGCACTTGCAGGAATTTCTTTCCTGGCTCAATGAATTGGGGATGACTGCCACTTCGCAGGCGAGAATATTATCGGGGATTAAATCGTTCTACAAATACCTGCTCATTGAAAACATTTCCAAAACAGATCCGACACAATTAATTGAAGCCCCGAAAACTTCCCGAAAACTTCCGGACACATTAAATATTGCAGAAATAGAAAAACTGATCGCCGCCATTGATCTCTCGAAGCCGGAAGGTGGAAGAAATAAGGCAATGCTTGAAACCCTTTACAGTTGTGGCTTGCGGGTATCTGAACTGGTTGGATTAAAAATTTCCAACCTGTTTTTCAAAGATGGTTTTATAAGAATAACAGGAAAAGGAAACAAGGAAAGGCTGGTACCCATCGGCAGTCTGGCATTGAAATATATTATCAGCTATCAGGAACATATCCGATGTCATGTAGATATTAAAAAAGGGGCGGAGGATATCTTATTTCTTAACAGACGTGGCAATAAACTTTCAAGAGTGATGGTATTCACCATAATAAAAGAATTAGCCGTAAGGGCTGGGATCAAAAAAAGTATTAGCCCCCATACATTCCGCCATTCATTCGCGACTCATTTAGTTGAAGGTGGTGCAGATCTAAGAGCAGTGCAGGAAATGCTCGGTCATGAATCAATCACAACAACAGAAATTTACACACACCTGAACAGAGATTTTCTAAAGAAAACGATCATGGATTTTCATCCAAGAGCAAAACCTCTCGACAAGCCAAAACAAACAAAATAATTTTAAATTGTTATTGTACTAAAAGAAAAGCCTCTTCTTAATTTGAAGAGGCTTTCTGTAAACTTAAACTATTCCGACTCTACCTATTTACAACCAACATTCGCTTTGATGTGAATCCACTCCATCTTTGACTAACAGAATAAACTCCATTAGAAAAACTCAAAACATCTATATTAATTTTAGAACTTACATTGTGGTTTTCGTAAACTACACGTCCTAAAGCGTCATAAATATTAATGCTGCTACCCAGTGTCAAATTATCAATTGTAAGGTAATTCGAAACCGGGTTAGGATACATTGTAAAATTTCCAACTTTATCAAAGGTAGAAATCCCAATTGTTGTTACTGCAGCGCAAGCCGACGTATCAATACAACCATTCTTAGTCACCTCCACAGCGTAACTTCCATTAATAGTAGCAGTATATATTTGACTTGTTGCCCCGGAAAGAGCAGCATAACTATTATTACAATCAAGCCATCTATACATTCCACCGGCTTCATTAGCGGTTAATATATGCGCCGCTTGATTAACTGTTTTATTTATTGTGTTGATAGTTAAGTTGATAGTTATTATGCTGTCACATCCCGCCGCTGCAGGAATTGTATCCGTGTAAGTTGCCGAAGATGTCCAGGTATATAATCCGCTCGGACTTAAATAACTGTTACAAGCAGAAGGCGAAACCGTAGATGTTGTAGCACTTGCATTAACTATTAAGTTAATAGTTAAAACGCTATCACAACCGGCAAGATTTGGAATTGTATCCATATATGTAGCAGAAGCTGTCCAGGTATAAATGCCACTTGGGCTTGTATAATTACTACCACAAACTGCGGGTGAAATAGTTGCAACAGTAGCTGGATTAACAGTTAAGTTAATAGTTAATACGCTATCGCAACCGGCAGCGTTCGGAATTGTATCCATATATGTAGCTGAAGCTGTCCAAGTGTAAATTCCACTTGGGCTTATATAGTTATTGCCACAAACTGAAGGTGAAATGGTTGCAGCAGTTGGTACACAAGGCATATGAACCCAAAGTTCGTTTCCATCTGTACCATTATTCGCCGAAAAATATAATTTGCTGTTAAACGTGATCAGGGCTGTCGGATTTGAACTAGCTGAGCCGGAATTAATATCCGCAATCATACTAAAAGCCGTTCCATTATATGTCCATACCTCATAACCGGTGCTACCATCGTTCGCGCTGAAATATAATTTATTATCATACACTGTAGTATAGTTTGGATAAGCACCACTAGAACCAGTTCTCAAATCCTGAACCATTGCAGGTGTATTTGTACCATCGTACGACCATAACTCATAACCGTTTGTACCATCATAAACAGAAAAATAAAGGTTATTGTTATAAACAGTAAAGTATGGATTTAGATTAGCTACACCAATATTATTTGTTACCATACTTACACTGCCGTTATAGGACCAAAGTTGCTGTCCTGCTCCATTATCTCCTATAAAATAAAGTTTGTTGTTAAATACTTTAGTATACTGAAGCGACTTAAATCCTCCGGGATTAATATCACCAACGACAGAAGAATTTGTTCCATCATATTCCCAAACTAAATTTCTTGAACCTGCCATAGCGCCAGAAGCTGTATCAGCAATAAAATTTAATTTGTTATTGTGAACGATAAGATATCTTGGTGTTGAACCATCGGAACCCGGCTTAAGCTCAATCATACTTGCTGTTGTTCCATCATACGACCAAAGTTCAGTACCATTTACACCATCCCATGCACTGAAGTATAATTTATTATTATAAACCGTAGGGTAAAACGGGGAAGATCCACTTGCGCCCGAGTTAATATCTGCAACCAAGGCCGGAGGGTTAGTTCCGTCATACGACCAAAGTTCGTTTCCATTTGTCAAATCTGTTGCAGCAAAATATAATTTATTATTATACACCGTGATTTTTCGTTCATCAGTATTTATAAAATCCCAATAGTTACCGGAAACAACTACATGGGGCGCATTAACTCCATCATATACAAATAAGGAATAACCGGACGTATCAGAACGACCAACGAAATACAATTTGCTATTAAGTTCAGCCATTGCTTTTGGGGTTGATCCTGTTGAACCGGGATAAATATCATCAACCATAGATACCTGGGCAAGACCCGATAAACTTGATGTTAATAACGAAAGACAAACGAAGTAGAGTTTTATTTTCATAGACACCATTTTAGATTAAGGACTCAATTTCTATTTATTAAAATAGTCCTCAAAAAAAAAGGTATGAACACTCTATAAAGTGGTAAGAACGATACGTTTACCGTTATGAAAATGTATTGATCCTGCTCATCAAAAGCTCCTTATACATTTTCCCAAGGGGAATCTCGTTTTTATTAATAAGTATGTGTGTGGCCTCAATAACATCTACCTTTTCAATATTAACAACATATGACTTGTGTACCCTTAAAAACCGCTGATCAAGATTGTCCAAAAGATTTTTCACTACTCCTCTAACTACATAATTTTTTCCGGCGGTGTGTAACTCGGTATAATTTCCATCCGACTTCAGCCATAAAATATCGTTAGTCTTTACTTTAACAAAAGTATTTTTTTCCTTTACAAAAAGAAATTCTTTTAATACACTTCCAAATGTATTTCGCTTTTGAAAATTATCTATAGCAATTTCAATTGAAGTAAACAAATCATCTTGGGCAAAAGGTTTAAGCAAATAGCCGCAAGGATTGGTTTGTTTGGCATTTTCCAACGTCCGAGGATCTATATTTGAGGTAGCGTAAATAAATGGAATGAAATAATTTTTATTTATAAAATCCGCCAATTCAATTCCATCTTTTTTCGACCCAAGATTAATGTCAATGAGTGAAATATCAGGCACTCCGCCTTTCAATATCTCAATGGCATCATTATAAGTATAAGCAACACCGGACACTTCATAGCCAATATTTTCGAGCATCATTTTCATGTCCTCTGCAATAACAACCTCGTCTTCTACAATTAAAATTTTTAAACTCATTATATTTCCCTTCTTTTTAAAGTATCAATAAATGAAATTACGAATTTCGATCCATTATCATAGCTATAATTTACCTTACCCTTTAGTTGTTTTGAAAGTATATTAACCAGTCTTAAACCCAAAGTATTCACTTTTTCCATTTCAATATTAGCCGGCAATCCTTTACCATTATCCCGGATTTCCATTACATACTCCTCATTTCCACTTTGGACAATCCCAATAAAAAAATCACCTCCGTCTTCAAATGCATATTTAAAGGCATTTGTTGCTAATTCATTTGCAATTAAACCCAATGGAACGGCAGTGTCAATATCAAAAAAAATATTCTCAACGCTCACATTAACTTCAACTTTACTTTTATTATTGTATGCAGATGCTACCATGCTGATCAATTGTGTGAGATAATCCTTAAAATTAATCTCAGATATGTTATGAGAATTTTGATACAACTTTTGATGAAGTAGTGCCATTGTTTTTATACGACCCTGGCCCTCTTTAATTGCCGCCAATGCGTATTTGTCGTTAAGTGAATAGGATTGCAAATTCAGTAGACTTGAAACAACCTGTAGGTTGTTTTTTACCCGATGGTGAATTTCCTTAAGTAAAGTTTCTTTCTCAAGGTTTTGCTCATTAATAAATCTGTTCTGCTTTTCGAGTTCGAAATTTATTCGCATTACGCTTTTTTCAGATATTGAATAAAGGTTTGTGTATTGATAGATAATGTAAAAGACAATTGAAAACGCAATTGTAAGTTCAGTAATAAGGGCAACTTTATCAATGGTAGTTAAAAGGTTAATTTTTGTCAAATTAATATTTAAATAAAACCCTATATGTATTGCGATGGAAATTAAGCCCGCCAGAAAAAAATATTTACCAATTTTTGAACCCAAGCCAAAATAAGCAATACATATCGCAACGATCAACCACACAATATCACCATAATGCGGAAGGTGATTTGTAGTATTCATGGTTACTGTAGGAAACAATATTCCGCATATAGAAATAAAATAATAAATGGTAGAAAATTTTTTCGTTTTAAAAAGATAAAAAAGCGAACCCGTAGTAATTAACAAGGCAATAATAAAATGCACAACCGATTGAACGTCACCCTGAATTAAAAACACAATATTAAGCAACACAAATAAAACAGAGAGAACATAGTTGAAGCGCCAGATTATATTAAAACGGGCAACATCAAAAGCATTGCTATAGTTAGTTTTTAAGGTGTAGTATAGTTTAGCCATAAATGAAAAACACCTGTTGCATGTATTATACAACAGGTGTAACTAAGATACGTATTTTCTATATTATTACCCTATCATCTCAACACTTCGCTTAACGAATTTAGTAAGCTCCTCCCCTTTTAATAATCCTTGTGAAAGCAAAGCCAGATCAATAGCCTGTTTAGCTAAGCGTTTTTGGTTATCAGTATTTTTATCAGACAATATTTTTGTGATCAAAGGATGATTAGCATTTACTACAAGGTTATACATCTCAGACATACCCATAAAAGCCATTCCGCCTCCGCCCATCGCACTCATATCTTTCATACGGCGAATAAATTCAGGTTGCGTAATTAATACCGGGCTGTCTGTTTCACTCAGGTTTTCTAATACCACGGTATATTTTTCCTTCGCAACGTTCTCTTCAAAAATTGGCTTAAGTGCATTTTGCTGCTCTTCAGTAAGTTTACTCGGCATATCCTCATCTTTTTTGATGAGTCTATCAATCGTATCCGCATCAACCCTTACCAGCGAAGTGCTTTCTAATTTCTGCTCCATGAAATTGATAAAGTGTGAATCAATTGGAGTGTCAAGCACCAACACATCATATCCCTTTTCTTTCGCGGTTTCTATGTAAGAATGCTGATCACTAATATTTGAAGTGTATAAATAAACTACTCTTTTGTCTTTATCTGTTTGGGACGGTTTTACTTTAGATGCATATTCTTCCAATGTAAACATGTTACCATCTGTGTTTTTTAACAACGCAAACTTTTGTGCTTTTTCATAAAACTTATCTTCAGAAAGCATACCGTACTCAATAAACATTTTTATGTCTTCCCATTTCGCTTCAAAATCTTTTCTATCTTTTTTGAAAAGCTCTTCCAATTTATCTGCTACTTTCTTAGTAACGTGTGCACTTATCTTTTTCACATTTGCATCACTCTGCAAATAACTTCTGGATACGTTAAGCGGAATATCCGGTGAATCGATCACTCCTTTTAAAAGGGTTAAAAAATCGGGCACAATATTCTCAACAGCATCGGTCACAAAAACCTGGTTGCTGTATAATTGAATTTTATCCTTTGGTGCCTCAAATGTTTTTTTAAGTTTTGGGAAGTAAAGTATTCCTGTTAAGTTGAAAGGATAATCAACATTAAGGTGAATATGGAACAATGGATCTTCAAAAACATTTGGATATAACTCTTTATAAAAGTTCTTATAATCCTCGTCGTTAAGATCGGCAGGTTTACGAACCCAGGCTGGTTTGGTATTATTAATAACCTTCTCACCAAACTTAATTTCTACAGGTAAAAATTTACAATACTTTTTAAGCATTGTTTCTATTCTTGCATCTTCCAAAAACTCTTCTGAATCTTCTGCAATATGAAGAATGATATCTGTTCCACGCTCTTTACGTTTACCGACCTTCATTTTATAGTCAGGACTTCCATCACATTCCCAATGAACAGCTTTGGAGCCATCTTTAAAGCTCAACGAAACTATTTCTACTTTTGAAGCCACCATAAAAGCGGAATAAAATCCTAATCCAAAATGACCAATGATGGCATTCGCCTCCGGCGTTTTGTCCTTATATTTTTGAACAAATTCTTCCGCACCTGAAAAAGCGATCTGTGTAATGTATTTTTCAACTTCCTCGGCAGTTAAACCTATCCCTTTATCTTTTATGGTAAGTGTTTTTTCCTTTTTATCAACCACCACTTCTATCTGGATATCTCCGATATCGCCCTTAGCTTCACCCATTGCCGATAAGGTTTTTAGCTTTTGTGTAGCATCAACCGCATTGGATACCAATTCCCTTAAAAATATTTCATGATCAGAATAAAGAAATTTTTTGATGATCGGAAAAATGTTCTCCGTTTGTACATTTATTTTACCCGTTTGCATGATATAATTATTTTAGATTTTAGATTCTATTAACCCACAACCCTAGTCAAAGTATGTGCCATCCCTTAATAGACTGACAAAGTGACCTTAGACGTTCCAATTGGTAGGAAAATTTCCAATAAAGAACTAAAATACGACACCAAGACAGAAGCCGGACCGGATACCGCCAAACGGAATACCATCAAGATTAATACTTGCCTTAGACCCTTTTACTTCAAATGTTTTAGTACCGTATGGTACACTAACTTCTTCTAACTGTTCATAAAAACTGTATTGGTTATCCTGAACTATCTGGCTATCCATTTCTCCATGCAGACTGGCAACACCAAAATGTCCGCCAAGTATCCACCAATCAATGGAAACTTTTTTAGCAATGATAAATTGAGTACCTATTAATAATCCCCCGCCAAATCCTTTAAAGGTGGCTTTAAAATCAACAGGCACATCTTGTATGGGTACCGCGTTTGAATCGGTATACATAAAAAATGCAGAGGCTTTATAACTTGAGAACCGCGCATAAGGAGCAATATAAAATCCCCGCGGTGCCGGGTGTTTAGCCTTTTTACCTAGGTAAATTCTTATTTCCGAAGCGCAATTAAATCCGGTAAATTTCAGATCGCTGAAATCACTATTTTCTTTTGGTTGAAATTGTTTAGGTAATGTCCGGGATAATAATAACCCGCCCTGAAATGCGAAAGAAAAATTTTTATGAAAAGCCCTCTCATATTGTAAAGAAACATTCTGAAAACCCAGTGCAGCAAGATTCAATTTAACAACATTTTTAGGTTGTTTATCAGGCTCCTGAGCAAACAATTTAACATTCAGTAATACCAGTGTAAATACGATAAGAATAAACTTCGTCTTCATAGGGCTTGTTTAGGACAAATTTAATATCTTCAGTCATAAATTAAAAATAAACAACTTTATTTAACATGAACGCTACAACCCTAACTGATATCGACAAAGAAATACAAAAACTCGAGGACGAACTTATTGAGAAAAAGAAACAGTTATCCGATCTCAGAAAGAAAACGAAACCAAAACTTGTAAAGAACTATACGCTTATTGATATAAATGGGAAACCTGTTACATTGTCGGAGCTTTTTAAAGGCAAGAAAGAACTGGTGCTGGTTCACAACATGGGGAAAAGTTGTCCTTATTGCACTCTTTGGGCCGACGGATACAATGGATTTACTCAACACCTCGAAAATAGGGTTCCATTTGTTGTTGTTTCTCCTGATGAACACACAATAATGAAAGAGTTTGCTCAAGGAAGAAACTGGAAATTCAAAATTTACTCCAGCAATGGGGCTACTTTTAAAAGAGATGTAAACTTTGAGACCGAAAAAGGAATGTTCCAGCCCGGCGTTACAATTCTTACTAAGAATGGAAACGGAGAGATATTCGAAAACTCAAGAGCCTACTTTGGCCCTGGAGACAATTATTGCCCTATCTGGGATTTCTTTGATCTGCTGCCTGAGGGAAGTAACCAATGGGCGCCAAAGTACAACTATTAAATATATCCATTTTTCGCTAGTTTGAAATTATTAATTTGGCTTAATCGCCATATTTTTTATTAATTTCACTCATATAAAGTTTCTTAGACGCTATAAATGAAAAACAAGATCGCGAACCTTATCCGGGATGTGGCAAACGAAAATGAAGTGTTCCGTTTTGTTTATAATAAAGATAAAAAATTTGACCCCGATAAAGATAGCGTATACTATTCAGGACCGTATTGGGATAACGAGGAAGTAATTGGCATGTTCTCCGCCATACTTACAGGTAAATGGCTCTCAGCTGGCGAACATATTCATAAATTTGAAAGTCAATTTTCTAAAAAATTTAATCTCTCTCACTCCTTAATGGTAAACTCGGGCAGTTCCGCTAACCTGGTTATGTTTACTGCACTGAAGAGTTATTTTAAATGGAATGACAATGATGAATTGATTGTTTCTCCAGTAGGTTTCCCAACAACCATTGCTCCTATTTTTCAGAATCGCTTGGTGCCTGTGTTTGTTGATATTTCCATGGATGATTTAAATTTTGACATTCAACAAATTGAATCGAAAATTACTTCGAAAACCCGTGGCATTGTTGTCTCTCCTGTTTTAGGCAATGCTCCTGATATGGATTTTATTTTGGCATTATGTAAAAAACATAACATTCATCTTATTCTGGATAACTGTGATAGTCTTGGAAGTCGTTGGGAAAACAAACTACTCAGTGATTTTAGTGTCGCCAGCTCATGTTCATTTTATCCTGCTCATCACATCAGTACGGGTGAAGGTGGAATGGTTTCATCCAATGATGAAATGTTAATGAAAACCGCCCGTCGTATTGCATGGTGGGGAAGAGATTGTTACTGCGTTGGTTCTTCAAACTTATTAGCATGTGGCACTTGTGGAAACCGTTTTGATAAATGGATGAAACACAGCGATGCCATTATTGATCACAAATATTATTTCACAGAAATTGGATATAATTTAAAACCACTTGATCTGCAAGGCGCCATTGGATCTGCACAACTTATTAAATATGATGAGATCCACGCAAAAAGACGGCAGAACAAACAGCTTATGGATGCTTTATTCGAAAAATATATCCCTGGGGTGAGAACTTTAAAAGAACATCCAAAAGCTCATACCAGTTGGTTTGGAACTCCTTTTATCTGTGAAAGCAAAATATTAAAACGCAACCTCGTGCAATACCTGGAAGACCACAGGATTCAAACTAGAAATTATTTCGCTGGAAATATTTTGCAGCATCCTGCTTACGAATCTTTGGATAATTATAAAAAATACCCCAATGCAAACCGCGTATTGGAAGAAGTATTTTTCGTTGGAGCTGCACCACATTATACCCAGGAAACATTCGATTACATCGAAAGTGTTTTAAAAAATTGGAATAAAAAATAAATTCATGAAATAGCCATGTTTGCGAAAAGCAAACACCACCAGAAATAAATATAAAAGATGGCGTATTCCATCAGACAATCAGAAAAGTGAAAATTAGATATAGATGAAAGCAGCTTACTTCATAGCTTCCTTTTTAAAAGTGCAGGGCATTAGTCATGTATTTGAATTGTCGGGTGGTATGATCACACATATACTAGACGCAATAGCAGATATTAAAGGTATTGACATAATTACTATGCACCACGAACAGGGTGCGGCATTTGCCGCTGATGGTATGGCGCGTATAAGTAATAAACCCGGAGTGGCATTGGCAACAAGCGGACCAGGAGCGACTAATTTACTTACCGGTATTGCAAGCTGTTATTTTGATTCCTCCCCTGCCATATTTATCACCGGACAAGTAAACCCTAATGAACAACGTGGGACCAAAGCAATACGACAATTAGGTTTCCAGGAAACCGATATAGTGTCAATGGCTTTACCTATAATCAAAAAAGCATATCGTATTACATCTCCGGAACAGCTACCGGGAGTTTTTGCGGAAGCTTATGAAACAGCTATTAGCGGACGACCAGGGCCGGTGATAATTGATGTACCAATGGACATGCAGCGCGCTGAAATTGAACCGGGCGAAATAAAAATAATTGAACGAAAAAAAAATACTTCAACAGTTTTAAATGATTCGTTCTTTCAGGAATTAAAAAATGATTTAGAAAAAAGTAAACGCCCATTAATTTTAGCCGGGCGAGGTGTGCGTGCCTCTTCCAGTGAAAAATTATTTCTAACTTTTTTAGAAAAAATCAATATTCCACTTGTTACCTCCCTTCTTGGAATAGATTTATTACCGTATGAACATCCATTAAGAATAGGATTTATAGGAAGTTATGGCAACCGCTGGGCCAATATGGCAATAGGTCATAGTGATTTGATCATTGTTATCGGCAGCCGTTTAGACATACGCCAAACAAGTGCAAACACAGCAGATTTTAAAGGCAACAGAACAATTTATCATATTGATTGTGAAGAAGCAGAAATTAATAACCGGGTACTTGGATGTAAAAAAGTAGTGGCAGATGCAGAAGATTTTTTAAACACAGCAAACTCATTTTTTTCAAAAAATAAAATTTCAGCATCATATTTACCTTGGTCAGAGGAACTACATGCATTAAAAAAACAATGGCCGGATACAAATGAATTAAAAGATCGCGTAAAAGGTATTAATCCAAATATCTTTTTGCATCAGTTATCAAAACACTCATCGGAAGCAAAAAGTTTTGTAGCGGATGTAGGCAGCCATCAAATGTGGACTGCTCAATCGTTAGAGTTAACAAGTGATCAAACTTTTATTACATCAGGTGGAATGGGCGCTATGGGTTTCGCATTGCCTGCTTCAATAGGTATTTGCCTCGCCAATAAAAACAAACCGGTAGTTTGTATTGCGGGTGATGGAGGATTTCAACTCAACATACAGGAGCTACAAACCATTGTGAGAAATAATTTACCTGTAAAAATCGTTATTCTCAACAACCGTTGCCTTGGAATGATACGACAATTCCAGGACAGTTATTTCAATGGCCGGTATCAATCTACATTCTGGGGTTACAATGCACCAAATTTTGAGGCCATAGCAAAAGCGTATACCATTAACTCCTGCACAGTTAATGATGAGACTGAAATTGAAAGTGGATTGCAACAATTGTGGAGCGAACCGAATACACCTTTTTTGTTACAGGTAATGGTTGATCCACATACCAACGTATATCCTAAAATTGCCTATGGTCATCCCATAACAGAAATGGAACCATTTGCAAAACCAATACAAATTGAATCAACCTAAAATAAATGTCCCAGCAAGAATTCCTTATAACTGAAATTAAAAAACTACAAGGACCCATTGCGGTGTTTGGTGCCGGAGGATTTATTGGCGCGAACTTATTTTTTGCTATCTCAAAGGTCCGCAGCGATTGTTATGCCGTTACACATCAAACCTCTACTCCATACAGATTAGCTGATGTACCATCGGATAAAATCCTTAACGCAGATCTTACTAATAAGTATTCTTTAGAAACTATTTTTGAGAAGCAGCGGTTCAAAACCATTTTTAATCTCTCCACATATGGAGCATTTGCTTACCAAAAAGAAACAGATAAAATTTTTGAGACCAATATTATTGGTTTGATGAATTTGATAAGCGTGGCTAAAACATTTGACTTTACTGCATTTGTTCAGGGCGGATCATCTTCCGAATATGGCTCAAATAGCAAAGCACCAAAAGAAACCGACGAATTAAAACCTAATAGCGAATACGCTGTAAGTAAAGTTGCTTCGGCTTATTATATTAAATACCTCGGTGAAACAGAGAAGCTACCCGTTATTCAATTACGCTATTACTCTATTTACGGGCCTTACGAAGCTTCGGACAGATTAATTCCTGCTTTAATAAAAGAAGGAAAGGAAAAAAAATATCCACCATTGGTAAATCCGGAAATCTCCAGGGATTTTGTTTTTATTGACGACGCTATAGAAGCCACAATTCTGGCAGCTACAAAAGGAATTGAACAAGCCAAAGGACAATGTTTAAATATTGCCTCTGGTATAAAAACAAGTATAAAAGATTTAACAAAAGAAGTCGCTGATATTTTTAAAATGCAACAAGAGCCCGTCTGGAGCAGTATGCCAAACCGCGCCTGGGATTTAACCGAATGGTACGGTGATGCTGCTTTAGCCGCTAAAATTTTAAACTGGAAAGCAAGCACGTCTTTAAAAGATGGATTGCAAAAAACGATTGAGTGGTCACAAGGTTATATTCCTCCTGCCGCTGATAAAAGAGATAAGTTATCTGCAATAATTGCTTGTTATATGGATGGACAAGCAATTCCTATAATGCATCAACGGCTTACCCAGGTGTTCAAGAAAATGGGAGTAGATTATGAAATAATTTTTGTGAATGATGGAAGTCCGGACGATACAAATGTGGTATTAAAAAAAATTACATCTGAAGATCATCATGTAATTGCAGTTGAACATTCCAGAAATTTTGGTTCCCAAGCAGCACTCATAAGCGGTTCAGGTATTTCAACCGGTAATGCTGTGATCTGGCTCGAAGGAGACCTTCAAGACACTCCAGAGACTATTCCTGAATTTTATTCAAAATGGAAAGAAGGGTATGAGGTTATTTATGGTATAAGAGATAAACGGGAAGGAAATCAAATACTGATCTATTTTTATCGAACATTTTATAAAGTGTTTAAAAAATTATCCAACATTAATATTCCTTTAGATGCAGGCGATTTTTCTTTTATCGATAGAAAAGTAATTACTCATTTATTAGCATTACCTGAAAAGGAACAGTTTCTACGCGGATTAAGAGCATGGGTTGGATTTAAACAAACAGGTGTACATTATTTCAGGCCGAAACGTGTGTTTGGCGAGTCCACTAACAATTGGCGTAAAAATATCTCCTGGGCTAAAAAAGGAATTTTTAGTTTTAGTTTCGTGCCACTTGAAATGTTAAGTTATGCAGGAATTACTCTGACCCTCCTCTCCTTTGTTGCGCTGATCGTGCAGATCATTGCAAAAATAATGATGCCTGAAATTCCTCATGGTTTAACAACCATCATAGTTTTAATTTTATTTTTTGGAGGAATTAATTTATTAGGGATTTCAATTTTGGGAGAATATCTTGGAAAAGTATTGGAAGAAAGTAAAGGAAGACCCAAATACATTCGTAAATCTATCATACGAAAAGGTAAATATTATAATCAACCGGAAGAGGTTAACAAATTTAAATAGAGAAATTTAATTTTCTATCCTATGCCAATGCGAAATTAAAATAATGAATAAAAAAGTTCCCAAACAAAAAATTCAAGCTGGTTCTTCATCATTGCTTAAAGGAGAAATATTAAAATGGATGTTTTCCATTTTATTCTCTTCTGTTGCATATGCTTTTGTTGCCTATTTAATTAGTATCTATTATCATCCCGATGTAAAGGAATTATTAGATTATGTAACAAAAATTACTTTCTCTGGAAATCCGAAGCCCGAACCAATGGAATCCTTATTGGTAAAACTGGGCATGGTACTTATTCCTACTTTTATACTGTTATCTTATTATCTATTTAACAAACTGGAAATAATTAAAAAGATAGCAAATAGCAGTAGCTTTAATTATATCACCACATTCATTGTTTTAGTTATCGCCTTTGTAATTTATCAGGATTTTGCAGCAAACAATCCTTTTTCAGGAGACAAAGCCGAAAACATAAGAGATGTAGAATGCAAAACAAATTACGAGTTCTTTTTCAGAGAATTGTTTTTGGGCAGCCACCTGCTGTTATACACCTTTATTATTGTTCCTATTATTTACAGCCTTTTTTTATTCGGATTAAAAAAATACAATTGGGAAAAAAAATCTTTTTATAATTTCTTCTTTTTAGTTCCCGGAAATTTATTTATCGCAGGACTAATTCTGTGCATCGTTGTTATCCACAC
>Ga0163149_10002117_pt1 | contig 24465 bp, 27 predicted proteins | sample OliLakLV19MP5G1_FD_148604 | JGI IMG/M metagenome (GOLD analysis project Ga0163149, IMG submission 148604) | Freshwater microbial mat bacterial communities from Lake Vanda, McMurdo Dry Valleys, Antarctica - Oligotrophic Lake LV.19.MP5.G1 | ecosystem: Environmental > Aquatic > Freshwater > Lake >... | reverse complement strand
ATATAATTTAAATGCCCAACAGCTTTTCAATACCCTGAATATGAAGTTACAGATATTGATGAACCTGCCCCAACAGATAATGACTAATGACTAATAACTTCTTTGCCGTTGAGCTTCGTACAAGATGAGGGCAGAGGCGATCGACACATTTAAAGATTCTACGCCACGACTCAGGGGGATTTGGATTTGTCGATCGGCTAAACTCCTCAATTCGGCTGACAACCCAGAACCTTCGTTGCCCAAAACTATCAGAGTCGGCACTCGCAAATCTACTTCCCAATAAGTTAAACTCGCGCCGGCAACGGTTGCTAATATTTGCATTCCCCGATTTTTGTACCCGGAGACTTCGGCGGTTAAATCTGGAGTGACTGCTACAGGCAGCTTAAACCAAGCTCCTGCTGAGGCGCGCAGCACCTTTGGATGGTCAAAATCGGCGCTGTCGGCGCTCAGCAGCAAACCGTCGGCATTAGCAGCCGCAGCCGTGCGGACGATCGCCCCCAAGTTGCCGGGATCTTGGATGGTTTCGAGGGCTATTCCTAAAGTTGAGATTTCTGCCGGCGCTGTGGCGGTGCGGGGTGCGGTGGCGATAATGCCGTCTGGTTGAACTGTGGTGGCGATCGACTCTAACACTTTTGCACTTACTAATTCTGTGCGATCGGCTAAACTACCAATTTGCTCCCACAATTTCCCGTGGCGGTTCAACCATTCGGGAGTGCAGCAAACTGTTTCTAGCGGGTGTTTAGCGGCGCAAGCTTCTTCAAGCAAATGCGTCCCTTCGAGTAAAAATAATTGTTGTTCCCTGCGTCCCTTCGAGCTGTGCAGCTTGCGAATTTCTTTAACTAGGGGGTTTTGAATACTTGTCAGCATTTTCTTAATTCAGCAGAGCGAATGGGGTTATTGCCTGTATCGGATTAACCCCAAACTTTTTTCTGCCTTGGGAATGCGGAACCCGGGACTTGAACCCGGAAGGCTTGCACCACATGAACCTGAATCATGCGCGTCTACCAATTCCGCCAGTTCCGCATCGGTCACGAATTACTACTTTGCCATAAGTTCGGGAATCTGTCAAGTGTTTTGGGAAATATTTTTTTCTGCTTCTGGGCTGCGAGTAATATATCTGTTAACTAGACTTATTGCATGGCATAAATCGTTCGATCGATCGGTCGGTCAACCGCAGATTTCAGGCAGATAAACACAGATAAACGCAGATAATTTCAAGTCTTGAGAGAGCTTGGGAATGCAATTAAAGTCTACTGTCGATCTTGAGTGGAAAAACTTAATATTGCCCCATGCCCCATGCCTATTATGTTAAAATTTTTGTGGCAGATAGTTCTCATCTCGGCTACCTATGTCTGAGCCATTAATCCTCGATCCGAGTCAGTTGCCAGATATTAGCAACTTAGTGCTAGAAGACGATACTCCTTTGGACAGCTTCATTAACGAAAAACAGCAGCGACTGCTGACAACGGTTTTATATAGCGGTGGCGATACAGGGATTACCGTTCCTTTTCTTGCGGCGGCAAATGTTGGTTTGTTCAGCAGTGTACGTCAGCCGGGAATCGCGCCGGATGTTTTTCTTAGTATCAATATTACTGGTGCTGAGGATTGGTGGGAAAGACAAGTGCGATCGTATTTATTTTGGGAATTTGGCAAACCTCCCGAAATTGCGATCGAAATTGTTTCCCCAACTCCGGGAAATGAATTGGGCAGCAAGTTAACAGACTACGCTCGAATGCGAATCCCCTATTATGTTGTGTACGATCCGCTACGCGAGTTGAGAGGTAGCACGCTGCGAGTCTTTGAATTGCAGAACCAATCTTACGTCCCCAAAACTGATGCTTGGTTTCCCGAAGTCGGTTTGGGATTAACTCTGTGGGAAGGTGAATTTGAAAAGGTGGGTGGTACTTGGTTGCGCTGGTGCTATCCTAGTGGCGCTCCCATTCCTACAGGCGACGAACTGGCGGCTCAAAAAGATGCTCAGTTATCTCAAAAAGATGCTCAGTTATCTCAAAAAGATGCTCAGTTACTGGAGGAACAAGCGCGCACTAAACGAGCATTTATCCAGGTGATCGAACTTGGTTTAAGACTGAAATTTGGAGAGGAAGGATTGCTGCTGCTTGATGAGATTTCGGCAATTTCGGATGTTGGTGTTTTGCAGGCGATCGCATCTGGCATAGCCGCAGCCAACAACCTCGATGAAATCCGCCAAATTTATCAACCATAATCTTACAAAGTTAGTAATATCATGTTTGTTTAATTGGGAATTCTATCTAATAAATTTTGGTAGAGGCGGGTTTACCAACAATTTTTAATTCCTACAAACAATCTACAAAAACCCGCCCCCACCAAGCGACATAAATTAGAGCGCACGCTAATCTCAGAAACCCGGTTTCTTCCTAGATTTATCGTATTCAACTCAAATTTATCGGATAAACTGGGTTTCGACGCACTCAGTAATTGAGGAACGAAAATTTAATAACTTAAACATCTGCCACACTTTTCTCTCTCCAGAAGCCGTGAGGTAAAGAGAGGCAGAGCCTCCGCACCTGCATTACCAGGCAGAGCCTGGTAACGAGCAATTTAACCCAAATTTATCTAAAGGATTTAGATTTAATCGGCTAAATCTGGGAAAACTTCGCGCACTGCCGGATGCACTAATCGGTAATTCTGCACGTTCAATCCCTTCGCCAAACTCGGATTCATTTCCAAAGCTTTAATCCCGCTATTTGCCAACTCCAAAACATAGGGCAAAGTGCTGTTATTCAAAGCTTGAGTCGCAGTCCAAGGCACGGCACCGGGCATATTTGGTACGCCGTAATGCACAACTCCTTCCTCAACGTAAGTAGGATTTGTGTGAGAAGTTACCCGCAAAGTTTCCACGCAGCCGCCTTGGTCAACGGCTACGTCAACAATTACAGAACCGGGGTGCATCTTCGCAACAAAGGCGCGAGAAACCAGCACCGGAGCTTTTTTGCCTAAGACCAAAACTGCACCGATTAATAAATCAGCATCGGGAACAACTGCTTCAATTTGCAAAGGACTGCTGTAGAGGTATTCTACTCTGGAACCGAACAGAGTTTCCAAGTAGGCTAAGCGATCGACATTTACATCCAAAATCTGCACTCTAGCGCCCATTCCTACAGCAATACGGGCTGCTTCTGTGCCGACGATTCCGCCGCCTAAAATCACAACTTTACCCGGTCTTACCCCTGGTACACCGCCCAAAAGCAGTCCTCTGCCGCCTTGCTGCCGTTCCAGAAACCGAGCTCCGAACTGCACGGCCAAACGCCCTGCAATAATGCTCATCGGCGTCAGCAGCGGCAATTTCCTGTCCGGGAGTTCGACGGTTTCGTAGGCGATGGCCTGGACTCCGCTGTTGATTAAATGCTCGGTTAATGTGCGATCGGCTGCTAAGTGCAAATATGTAAACAGCAACTGCTCTTTTTGAAGCAGCGGATACTCAGCGGGCAGCGGTTCCTTAACTTTAACAATTAGTTGCCGGTTCCAGACATCTGAAGCCTTTGATACAATCTTAGCCCCTGCTTGAATGTAGTCTTCGTCTGTAAAACCTGCCCCAACACCAGCATTCGTTTCCACAAAAACTGTGTGGCCTTTGTCCGAACAAGCCCGGACACTTGTGGGGCTAAGCCCAACTCGAAACTCTAAATCCTTGATTTCCTTGGGGACGCCTATTTCCATCTACAACCTCTAATATCAGGCATACGTCCATCGAATCTAACCTAAAAACCATCCCCAGCGGGACAATACCATTGTAGATTTTAGATTTGGCAATCCGGCAATCCGGCTAGGAGAATATTTGTTTAATTTTTATCCAGTGCGATCGCAATTTCCTAAATTTAGACTTGAATTACATAATTTTTTGATTGATAGATCGACCGCAGATGTAGGGCCCATTTACACAGAGTAACGCAGATAATTTCAAGAAGAGTCAATATATTTGATCGATCGCCTATAATTTAACAGGCTTGCACTCAGCGCGTCTCAAAACAAATGCCACGGATACCTACCTTAACATTCGATCGCGGAACGCTCCTGCTACACCCGCCGCCCAAAGGCAGAGACTGGGCGGACTTTGCCACTTGGGACGATCGCGTGGAAAAATTCCGCATTCGAGGCATTCACTACCGCCCGCTGGTAGAATGCCTGCAAGCCGAGTGCATTCACTTCACCGACGAAGCCAGGGGATACGAACTACTCGAACTCGTACCCAGCGTGGAAATGCAGCCTTACCCACATCAACAAGAAGCCCTAGCAGCTTGGCAGCAAGCTGGAAGCCAAGGAGTAGTGGTCTTACCCACCGCTTCCGGTAAAACTTATCTGGCACAATTAGCCATGCAGGTCACGGGCCGCAGTACATTAATTGTAGTACCAACTCTCGATTTAATGCACCAGTGGTATGCTAATTTAAAAGCAGCTTTTCCCGACATCGAAATCGGATTGTTGGGCGGAGGTTCGCGGGACAAAACGCCTATTTTAGTGGCAACTTACGACAGCGCCAGCATTCATGCAGAAACCTTGGGCAATAAATACGGCTTGCTGGTGTTTGACGAATGCCACCATTTACCAACAGACTTTTATCGAGTAATATCCGAATATGCGATCGCGCCTTTTCGACTAGGACTGACAGCAACACCCGATCGCACAGACGGCCGCCACAGCGATTTACATTTCCTCGTCGGCCCGACAGTATATAGCAAAAGACCAGAAGATTTGGCAGGCGATGCCTTAGCCGACCATAAAATAGTTCAAATCATGGTCAAACTGTCAAAAGAAGAAACCGACCGCTACAGCGAATTCATGAACATTCGCAACGACTTCTTAAAACAGTCTAACATCAAAATATCCAGCCTCGAAGGATGGAAACATTTTATCATGGCCAGCGCGCGATCGCCATTAGGAAGACGCGCCATGATTGCCCACCGCCAAGCCAAAGAAATCGCCCTTTGTACTGAAGGAAAACTGAGAATATTAGCTCAAATATTAGCAGAACACTCTCCTCAGCGCACCTTAATTTTCACAGGAGACAACGCCACAGTTTACCGAATTTCCCAAGAATTTCTCATCCCCACAATCACCCACCAAACCCCAGTCAAAGAACGTCACGAAATCCTCGATCGCTTTCGCAGCGGCGAATACAAAACCCTCGTCGCCTCCCACGTCCTCAACGAAGGAGTTGACGTACCAGACGCCAGAATTGCTATTATATTGTCAGGTACCGGTAGCGAACGCGAATACATCCAGAGATTGGGTCGAGTTCTCCGCAAAAGCAGCGATGTAAATAAGTTAGCAATTCTCTACGAAGTCGTCACCGAAGACACCAGCGAAGAAAGAACATCTCAGCGCCGCAGAGGAGGAATGCAAGTTCACAAACCCCAACCAAAAGTACAAATAGAACCGCCGCCCACAGCATATCCGAAATTAGAAACTGTCAAACCAACACCAATTTACGGAGTCAACCGAGAGACAACCAAAAAAGCGGCTGAATCACCAGCCAAATGGGGAGAAGACAATGATGATGAAATTCCTTGGTAGTCAGCCTAAAAAAGTTAGTTATGAGATGGGTAGTCTTAGCGAAAAGATGGCTATATAATTAAATCACTCCTAGGTTTATTTAAAATCTAAAATCTAAAATCTACAATCTACAATCGATTTACGGAGTCAACCGAGAGGCGACTAAAAAAGCAGCCGAATCACCCAGAAATTGGGGAGATAAAAATGATGATTTCACGGAATTTTGAAGATTTCCCAATTAGTGTATAATCTAAATATTAACTAATTCACATTACTGGAAAATGATCGATATAGCACAAATAAGTAACTTTAAAGTCTTCCCCAAACATACAGGAGTTTGGGAGGGAACTTGGACAATCCTCAATGCTGATTTCCAAGAAACCCAGCGTTTTACAGCCGTGTTAACCCAGAAAATTGTGGACAACGAGTGGAGGCAAACTAACGTTCAAACTTATGCCAATGGTAAGACTGAAACCCAAAACTTTGTGGGTCATGTTGTCGGTGAAGGGCAGGTGGAAATTGAAAGTCCTGACTCTATTTTTTCTAACTACAAGACACTAGCCACAGAAGTTGGAAATCATCTTATAGTTTTTCAAATATGGGATAAAGCAACTAACATTCTGAGGGCCGTTGAAACAATCAATCTCGTCAGTGACAATCGGCGAATTCGGACTACCCAAAGCTTGACAGAAGATGGAAAACTTAGGGGAGTTATGGTGATTGTCGAACAAAAAATTGAGTAAAAGTTTTCACTGCTTATGTTACCCACCGATTTATTAAGTCACCGCCAAAACGGCGAATCAATCATTCCCTTACGCCTGAAGATAGATGCTAAGAACTTAGAAGCAGCTACGGAAATGATCAACTGTTTCCAAGAGTCGATCGGCAAAACCCAAGGCGAACTCGACGGACGCTTGCTAGAGTTAGAAGGCGACAGCCCCGATTATCGGCTGAAACGGGGATTAGCGCACCTGCTGAAAGGCGGTTTCTGCACCTTGGAAGTCGTCAGCCCCCTAGAACCATCAGACTTGAGACAGCGGGTATTTGCCTTGTCAGCGCGATCGACTCCCAGCCCTCAATCCACCCAATTAACCCTGGAAAAAGTAGCAACTGAACTCAGCCAAGACTTAAACAGAGAAGTTTTTACTCACGAAATCAGTACAGGTTTATACGCCGATTTAAACGAAAACAAAATCCTCACTGAGTTTAATGCACCAACACCCGAAAACTTGCTTCACAAATACAATCTTTCTCAAGTTCAAGGCATATTTTACCGAGCAAGTCAAGTCCAATTAACCGCCCACCGCAACGATCCAGGAGAATACAAACTCTTATTTCGCTATCTGAAACTATTTCAATTAATGACTTATATTGAAGGCGATGCAGACCACGGTTTTACACTGACAATAGACGGCCCTACAAGCTTGTTCAAACCCAGCACCCGCTACGGTTTAGCCCTGGCGAAAATGCTGCCCGCACTGCTGCACGTCACCAAATGGAGTATGCACTCGACACTGCACACAAAAGACCCTTTTAGTGGCGTTTTGAAAACAGGTAAATTCACCCTCAATTCCGATTGTGGTTTAGTCAGCCACTACCCCCCTGGTAAGCCTTATGATAGTATGTTAGAAGCCGCATTTGCTGAAAGATGGAATTCCACAAAAACCGAGTGGCAACTAGAGCGAGAAGTTGATTTAATTCCGATTCCAGGTAGTGTGATGATTCCCGACTTTCGGTTAGTGCATCCCGACGGGCGAGTGTTTATATTAGAAATAGTTGGCTATTGGCGGCCGGAGTATTTGCAAAAGAAATTTGCTCAAGTAGAAAAGTCTGGATGCGATAACTTGATTTTAGCTATTTCCGAACGGCTGAATTTAGAAAAAGCCGGGGTGAATGTAAAAGATGTGCCAGCAAAAGTAGTCTGGTTTAAAGATAAATTGTTGCCCAAATCAGTCCTGGAAGTCCTCGAATAGTAAGTTATTCTGCATTTAAAATTAACTTTTAGGGCGCTGCTCAAAGCCCACCCCACAAGAGTTTAAGAAAAATAAGTCTACTGTTTTCTGTCTCTCTCTGCGCCCTCTGCGCCCTCTGCGGTTCAAAAAAATCCTCTTCTATAAATGAAATCATCCTCAAAAAATATCGCACATTCCCAGCTATACTAAAATGGGAATATCCCCGAATCCTTGCCACCGCTTACTCTCACCCTAAAACCGATTGAAAAATGGCAGACACAAGTATTGTCGAAAGAATCAAAAAGCTGTTAGCCCTCGCCACCTCATCCAATGAAAACGAATCGACTGCTGCAGCCGAAAAAGCTTCCCTTTTACTGGCACAGTACAATCTGGGCCTCGCGGATTTAGGGCCAAATCACCAAGAAGAGATTGACGAAAACTCAGTTGAAACAACATCGAAATTTGTCACTTGGAAAATGATGCTGCTTTCGGGAATTGCCGACGCTAACGGTTGCAATGCCATGCGAAACACTTATAATGGCAGTATGTTTTTGGTGGGAAATTCTACTAACCTGATTGTTTGTAAACATCTGTACGAGTATTTGAGTTCTGCGATTGAAAAAAGGGCTAAATACCGCAAAGGAAACGGCAGGGGATTGGCGTATCTGAATGCTTTTCGGGTTGGATGCGCGACAAGGTTGAGACAAAGATTGTTGGAACAAAAACAGGAGATGGAAGAGTCGGGGATTCCGGGTTCGGGGGATGTGGCGGCGACTCCAGGGATTGTAGTGCGATCGATGTTTGAGAAAAATCAACAGGCGATCGCAGATTATTTAGAAAGCCGAGGTGCTAAAGTTAAAACAAGAAGTTGTAGTCAAGTCAGCAGCGAAGCTGGCTTTAATTCGGGGTATGAAGTCGGTGACAAAATTAGTTTGCAGAAGCAAGTGCAGCCAGAAGGAGAACAAAAACAGCTTAATGAATGTGTTTGAGTTCTGGATTTAAGAAACTGCTTCCTCGGCTATACTTGAAATAAGTAAATGAGATATAGAGGGAAAAAACATGACTGTTTACGATCTAACTATTTCTAAAATTAGCCAACTACCGGAGTCGCTTGTTCAAGAAGTTAATGATTTCATAGACTTTTTGCTTCTCAAATACAACAGTGAATTGCCACAGCTTACTGAATCAGACTTTTCTGACTATTTAAATAATTTAGAAGCCTACGAAGAAAAGTTAGCCTGTGGAGAAATTCAATGGTAACAGCTTCATCTGTAAACATAACATATACGAGAGGAGATGTCGTGTTATGCGATTTGAATCCGGTAGTTGGTACAGAGCAAGCTGGTATAAGACCTGTTGTCATCTTACAGATCGATCGTGCTAATGCAGTAAGTCCTCATACTATTATTGCACCATTTACTACAAAAATTCGTCGCGCTCTTTTACCTTCTCATGTATTTGTTCCATCTGGAGTTGGGGGTTTAAATCAAGATTCAGTAATACTTTGCGAACAGATTCGAGTGATAGACAAATCTAGGATTATTAGGGTAATCGGTCATTTAGATGAAAATTATATGAATGAACTAGCAGTAGCCCTAGGTGTGATTTTAGGTTTATGAGCGATCGCCAAAAAGACAAGATACAGGGCGATCGAGCTCCATTTCCTAGGCTAGAATTGAAAACATAAACTAACACGAGATAGCCATGTCAGACCAAGAAATCGCTAACATCATAACCATAGAACCGGGTAAGCGAGGTGGTAAACCTTGTATTCGAGGCATGAGAATTACAGTCTATGACGTGCTGGAATATCTCGCGTCTGGTATGAGTTATCAAGAAATCCTAGATGATTTTCCTTATCTCACTCAACAGGATATTTTGGCTTGTTTGAGTTTCGCTGCTAAACGGGAACGGTTGATGTTAGTTGTTGGGCCATGAAACTGCTTTTGTTTGATCAAAATCTTTCTCCCCGTCTTGTTTGCTTAAATCGTTGATATTGTACAATAGAGGCTATTTTAATTGGTCTTTAATTGAAATGAGCGATCGCACTTTTTTATCTCCGATACTCACTTCAGTTATCCAGCGGAGTATTCTGCAACTTGCACAGAGCTTTAAGGACTTGTAGAATCTGGATTGAAGGTTCACCATCCATTAAATTTAGTAACGGCATTAACTGAAAAGTAGGTGGATTTCCCGGCTGGATGTAGGCGAATTGATAGCGGGCTCCGTTTGTCACTAACCCCCAGACGGATGTTTGACGATCTAGGCTTTTATAAGCATACACGAGTAACTGAGGCAAGCCGGCCAAGACATCAATTAAACTATTTTTAGTTTCGATTACTAAAATCCAGAAAGGTATACTTGTCGTTGTTAGTGTATTTTTGTCGATCGCTAACAGATCGAAACGCCCTGTAATAGTTGTGTCTTCATCTGCGATCGTAATATCGGCGATGCCTTCTTCCAACAACATCTTAATTGGAGAGCGATAGAAACCAGCTAATCGCAGTAACGGGCCAACGGACACTAACTTGACTTGCCCTTCAGAAACCTTGCCATCTGTCAGGTAGTTATCAAAGTCTTCACAAGTTTGTATAAGTTCCTGTTGTTCAAATTCGGTTAAAGGTTCTAGGGATAATAACGGGGTGAATGAGCCGTTGGGCAATTTCTGAAGTTTCAGCAGGCGGATAACTTCATTGAGAGTTAGATTGTTAGCAGCGAGAGCAGTCATGGCCTAAGAACATTGGGATACGATAAATTATACCTCTCATCTTAGCTCGTGCAGTTTCAAACACGATCTATGCTCGATCGAGCAGCAATTTTTCTTTTAACTCTTGACATTCTTTGGCTAGCGGGATGCCTAATTCTGTGGATATTGATAAAGCGCGATCGCAAGATTCAAGAGCTAAAGTGCGATCGCCTATCTGAAGATACAGTTCTGCCAAGTATTTCAGAGTTACAGCTTCATCAAAACGAGAGCCAATAGTTCTATAAATCTCTAATGAAACCTGCAAAGTTTCTAAAGCTTTTGAATAATGCTCAATTTTGATGAAAGTTCGTCCTAAGTTAGTCAGTGCTTTTGCTTCTCCAAAGCGATTACCTATGTGCTGTGCAATAGCTAAACATTGCTGGTGGTAATGAATGGCTTGCTGATAATCTCCTAAAGAGTAGGAGACATTACCAATATTACATAGTGCTTCTCCTTCCCCAGAGCGATCGCCTATTTCCCGTGCAATCATCAAACTCTGCTCATGGTAAGCAATCGCTTTTGCATAATCTCCCAGACAATAGTAAGTAATGCCTAGATTATTCAAGGCTAAACTCTCATTTCTACGGTTTTTGATTTCCCGCGCATTTGTCAAACTCTGCTGAGAATACTCAATCGTCTTAGCATAGTCTCCCAAAACATGGTAAGCCTTGCCCAGACCATAAAAAAAAATGTGTCTAAACTGGGACTGAGTTTGCCCACTATTCTGCTATATAAGTCAATCTGTTCGCCATAGTAGCCCCAAGTATTTAGTTGAGCGTGTAATTCTTCATTCGTTGGAGTATTGAGGCGAATAAAAAGTATTTTGCTAGCTCTTTCCCAGTCTTCCACTTGACAAAGATGATGAAACGCTTCCAAATACCCCCGCACCTTCTCCAAATTAGTAGCATCTGACTTGGGTTTATAATCCGTGAGCCACTGTACAACTGCTCTGTACTGAAGCCGCTGCTCGCGAGTTGGAAAATCGGTGCTGAGATGATGAGGATTGATACCTAACTTTTCCAAAACTAACTCACCAGATGGTGTCAGGTTATTTATCATGGTTGATTTCTCCAATATATTCAGGATTATGGTAGTATTAATCGGTGAGCTATCGCAACACTGCGAATTAAATTATGTTGTCGCACCAGCCGATTATCTTCATCGTCTATTCCGCCATCTTCAACTAGATACCATTCGCGCAGAGTTTGCATTGCCGCCTTTTGCTGATCCTGACTGTAACCCTCATCTTCTAAATTTATCAGCCACCACTTTTCTTTAACTTCGCAGCGATAAATAGAGGCAGTGCAAAGTAAAATATAGGCATCATAAACATCATTTTTTAACCGTTCAAATGTCTTCTCAATCCGTTCTTTGACTTTCCTTCGCAAGACTTTCGTATATGATGCTAACTGCCACCTATCCTCATCTCCTTGCACTATTCCTTGGTTACGAGCCTCGTCAATAGCCTCTTTTACCTCTTCAATGTAACGACTGTTATCTTTCAAGTAAGCCTTTACTTTCCCACCATAAGAACCCTTGATTTCTCCGACGATTGTCCGCAAAGCTAAAGGATGCCCGTCATAAACTTCGCCAATTACTCGCAGGGGACTATGTGGTAATTCCCAATCTCCATCTAGTTCAGCTTTTTGAAATAACGCTACCTGCTCAGGTATTTCTAATCCTTTCAAAAGTTGGCAATACCAGAGATTTTTGTAGCGATCGCATTCCCTCTCAAACACAACAGGCAAATTCAGGGAGGTGAGGATTAACCGACTTTGACAAGACGGTTCTGCCAAAAAACTCACAAAAAACTTGCCCCACCACTCATCGGCAAAATCACCCCAGCCATCATCTTCATTTCCTGTTAGTAGGTACTCCAGAGAATCCATTAGGATTAAATAGCGATTTTCACGCAAGCGCTTGACTAACCGCCGCAATAATTCTTCTGGTTTCCGCTCTTCAATTGGAACAGTTTCCCCCCAATTTTCCAACCATTGCAGCGCAACATTAGCAAAATCTGAAGCTTTATTATTATCTTCAAAATTATCCCTGTGTTCCCTCCAATCTCCTCGCAATTCCTGTATGAGGCGTTCAGCCAAAGCAGTTTTACCGATACCCGTAATGCCAACCAATAGCAAGACACGACAGGAAGAATTCAGGCGATCGCTCAACTGTTGAATCAGAGTTTCTCGCCCAACCCACGCATCGTCATAGACGCTAAACTCCATATATGATGCAGGTGACTGAGGTATATATGATACAGATTGCTGGGTTGGACTGCCATCAATGATCTCTTCCCAATTTATCCCAACAGCCTGAGAAATTTTGACAAAGGTCTCGTGACTGATTCGCATACCTTGCCAAAAGCGCTTCAGGGTTGCTTGTGAAACAGAAGCTTCTTGCATCCAAGCAGGATCTGCCTTTGTCCATCCTTTATTCCTTCTGGCTCGATCTACGATTTCTAGTCCCTGTTTGGACGCAATGAGTGAAACTGCCATCCCGGGTGACTCCCTATAGTTTTATGAAGAATTCAAAAGTGATACTTGACAGTATCAGCTTTAGATTACTATGATAGCCTAAACTGATACTCAAGTCAAGCTAGTTCTGCACCTGCCTCGAGTCGTAAGCTGATAATCGCTGCTGAAAAGACGGGCTATGGGAAATCCCTAAGACTATCTATGCCAAAAATTCCTGGCGATCGCGGCAGCCTGCGGATGCTGGATATACTTGGCTCTTCTTTGGTTCAGTTTTGGCTCACTGCACTGATCCTGTCAAAAAAACGCCCCACCCAGTTCTTACCTGGACGGGGCAAAAGTAAATCAAAATAAATCACTGAAATTTATGTTACACGACATCGATTCCGCAGCTCCGTCCATTCAGTACATTGAACCCCTGACTAAGAATGAAGTTGATGCCACAAAACAGAATACTCAACAGGCATCCATTATCTGCACGACTAAACCGTCAACCCCAATTTTACCTGGTTATCCCGATCCAAATGTTGCCGATGCAGGGGGGGTAACTGGACTTATTTTGTCGTTGGCTGTACTGATCCGTTCTATGGCACTTCTGATTCAAGTTCTAGCGCCAATAGTACGCAAATCCGGTAAATAAGCCTATTCAATCATGGGGCGAGCATCCAGCCCGCTCCACCTACCCCAAAAAAAGCGATCGCCCTCAATCAATCAACTGGGCCTCTTCAAAAATCAGTCTAGTCGTCAAATCCAAACCAGGCAATAACTCATCCGCGATCGCCATATTATCCGTATACACATGACTAGAACCATCAGGGAAAAAGCTTCTAATCAAAATCAATTCTGGATCTATAACCCAAACTCGCGGAACTCCCGCCGCCAAATAATCTTTCGCCTTCTCTTCAAATTCCTTCATACTTTGACCCGGCGATATAATCTCAATCACCAGTTCAGGAATTGCAGGACAAGCTTCATTCCGCCGCCAACTTTTCGGCAGACGTTCATAAGAAATGTAGGTTAAATCGGGAACAGGTGCCCAATCTTTATCCTGACGTTTTAACAAAATTGCCCATTCTGGAAGGACTCGCCCCTTCCCTCTACACCATGCACGAATCAGGAGACACAAAGAACCCTGTAAACTGGAATGAAAAAATTTTGGAGACACTTTCGGAACTGCTTCACCATCTACAAACTCACAATATATATCTCCGTCGGGCAAAGCTAGAAATTCTGCTAAAGTGAGTTTGGTTCCGATGCCTACCATGACTCCCAGCCCTCTCGCTAATTAATTCAAATATCAATTATACAAAATTTCCCAACATTCCTAGAAGTACGATCGCCCCTCAGCCTCTATTCCAAAAACCGAATAACAAAATCCCCGACTTTTTTAAGAAGTCGGGGATTTAACCGCGATCGCATTTTAGGTTAGGCCTTTCGCCTGTTTCTACACCAAAACTGGCACCGGTTGCGGCCAACGTCCCATGACTTTGCCAATTACAGCCAATTCTTCCATCAACTTGTCGAACTGATCCGGTGTTAACGATTGTGGCCCGTCAGACAAAGCTTTTTTCGGATTCGGGTGCACTTCAATCATCAGCGAATCAGTACCAGAGGCGATCGAAGCAAACGCCATTGAAGGTACAAACTGCGCCCAACCGGTACCGTGACTAGGGTCAACCATAATCGGTAAGTGAGTCAGAGTCCGCAATACTGGCACCGCCGACAAATCGAGGGTATTGCGGGTATATTGCCTGTCATAGCCGCGAATTCCGCGCTCGCACAAAATCACGTTCGGATTGCCAGAAGCCATGATATACTCAGCAGCCATCAACCATTCTTCAATAGTTGCGGAAATGCCGCGCTTCAGCAAAACAGGTTTGTCTTGAGCTCCGACTTTCTTCAACAGTGAGAAATTCTGCATATTTCTCGCCCCGACTTGTACCACGTCCGCTACTTCTACGATCGCACTTAAGTCAGCCGCATCCATAACTTCGGTAATAATTCCCAAACCGCTAGCTTCCCGGGCCGCCGCCAGCAATCCCAAAGCACTCTCGCCGTGGCCTTGGAAAGCGTAGGGAGAGGTTCTCGGTTTGTAGGCTCCACCGCGCAAAAATTGAGCACCAGCAGCTTTGACGCGCATTGCCGTCTCGACAATCATTTCTTCGTTTTCGACCGAGCAAGGGCCTGCTACGATCGCGATCGGGTGATTTAAGCCGATCGTCACAGTTCCTAAAGGAGTCGCAACCGCTACAGAGCTCGGTTCACCTTGGCGGTACTCCAGACAAGCGCGTTTGTAGGGTTTTTCCACGCGTAGCACTTCCTCAATCCAGGTGCTCATTTCGCGCAGTTGCATCGGTTCGAGCTCGGCGGTGTCGCCTACTAAACCCATGACGACTTTGTAACGCCCGACGATTTTTTCTGGTGTCAAACCCCAGTTAGTGCGGAGCTCTTCGTCTAGTCGATCGATCTCGGCTTCTGGAGTGCCGGCTTTCATGACAATAATCATATTTTTTTTCCCTTGGTCTGTTGCGCTAAGACACGAATTATGACACGGATTTAGTGCTAAAAATAGATGCCGTGCGATCGAGCTATAGAAAACTGGGGGCTTGAAACCGCGTCTATACAGGCAAAACCCGGATGGTGCGCGGGTTGAAGACGCGGTTTCAACCGCCGTCTCTCTTAGTCCGCGGAGGCGGACATTGTTTGTGTAGGCGCGGTTTCAACCGCCGTCTGATCTTAATCTTCTAACTTCTAACTTTTTGGCTTCGCGGCGCGCCACGTTTCTCGCATCCGTCCAAAATTGGTATTAAATTCTTCCCACCCCAAAGTGCTTCCTGAAACTTCTTCATCCCAGGAAGCCGAGAGGACTCCGTAGCTTAATCCCAGAACGCCTAGACCAAAACAGCCCATGCTTACCAGCAATACTGCTGTGTTGGGCAGATCAAACAAGCCCTTGCTGACTACCAAATAGCTTACAAAAAATGTGGAAATTCCCAATAGGGTAGGTATGCCGCAGAATACCGCTATGCGGGATATCATGCGTTGGCTGACTACTTCTGGGATGGATTGCGCCTGTTTTCCGGTTTTGTTAGCTTTCGGCTGCTTGTCGGCAGAATCCGACTCTAAGGCTACGCTTGCTTGGGGTTCTGGGGGCTTTTTAGGCGTTTTTTTACGATTCGTTGCCGGTTCAAAGGGCAAGCGCTTGCGGGGTGGTTCGGAGGACATATTTTATCTCTAACCTGAAATCTCGAACATTTTTCAATAAGTCTTGGTGTTTGCCCAAGATTAAAGAATATTGTCGCAAATTTTGGCTTTGGTGTTTAGCCGCGAATGCCTAGACGGGCAATCAATGCTTTGTAGCGATCGACATTTTGCTTTTGGATGTATGCTAGCAGGCGCTTGCGGCGGCTGATCATCATCATCAAACCGCGCCGGGAGGCGAAGTCTTTTTGGTTGATTTTCAGGTGGGCGCTGAGTTTGCTGATGCGATCGGTCAGCATGGCGACTTGGAGATCTGCTGAACCGGTATCGGTTTCATGGGTTTGGAAGTCGCCCATGATTTCTTGTTTGCGCTGTTGTGTAAGAGCCATGAATTGATTTTAGTTTTTTTTGTACGATTGTCACAATCTCCTATGTTATCACAGGGGAAGCATAACAAGGATAAAATTTTTGCCAAAGATGGGTTTGTTTTTTGAGCAGAATAGACTTGAATTGCAAACATACTTAGGACGGGCGGGACGCCCATCCCACAGGAAAAAAAATTGTGGGATGTCCCGCCCGTCGTGGGTGTTTATTCCCGGCGGCTGGATGTTGTAGGCGATTATCGGCTCAAATAGGCGATCGCCTCACGTATCCAATCATCGGCATTCGCTTTGGCGGACAAACTGCTGTCTTGACTGAGGGTTTGCAGCGCTTGCAAAACTTCCGCCGCAGTGTATCCCATCGCCAGCAGGATCATCTCGACTTCTTCTTGAATCGCTGGGGGGACTCCGGCGGCGACTGAAGTTGTCAAACCTGCTTGCTGTCGCCATTCCGAGAGTTTGCTTTTGAGTTCCAGGGCGAGACGTTCTGCGGTTTTTGTACCGACGCCCGGAGTTTTGGCGAGGATGCGGGTGTTACCGCCGACGATCGCCTGGACTAAATCTTGCAATCCTAAAGTATCGAGAAGTGCGATCGCCAGTTGAGCACCCACACCGCTGACACTCGTCAACTGCCGAAACAAATCGCGTTCTGCCGCGCTGCCAAAACCGTACAATACGATTTGGTCTTCCTTAACTTGCTGGTGGGTAAAAATTTGGGCGACTTCGCCGGATGCTGGCAATTGACCGGTCACGCGGGGCAAAATTTGGATTTCATAGCCAATTTGATTGACTTCGAGAGTCAATATGACGCGGTTGCTGCCTTTGGCGATATCGGCGACTGTGCCTTTGAGATAGCTGATCATAGAGTTAATAATACACCGCTATTCGTTTTCATCAAACTCGGCTATGATGCTGCGGATTTCGTTGAGGCTAATATCTGTTCGATCGGATTTTGAGTAAATGGTTAACAAAAGTACGATCGACGGCGATTCGACTTGATAAATCATGCGATATCCTGCACTTTTTCCTTTTTGGATGTTGCTGTTTTTCACCCGGACTTTTAAGATGATATAATCTTCGCCCATTCCGGGAATGCGATCGCCAATAAAATTGCCAGCCTGTATTTGTTCAATTACGGGCTGAGTATCTAGCCGGATTTGTCGATACTTTTTGGATAATTCACGCAAATTTCGCTTATACTCAGGCGTTAAATCGATTTGAACTAGATGATCGGATTCATTCGACATCGATGCCCTCCCACATTTGAGAAAGAGGTATTCGCTGTCGGGTTTTAGCTTCCTGGAATGCCCTTTTGAGACTAGCTTTCACTTCTGCAACTGGAGTATCGTCTGGATCTTCTTCAGCTTCATATATAGGTTCGGAAAGGAGAATAATTCGTAGGAGAGCGGAAATACCGAGCGTTAAAGGTCGAGCGAGCAATAATTGACCTTTTTCGGCATCGATTCTCTCCCACAGTTCCGAGATTAATCTCGTTTGTCCGGCTTTGCCTTGTAGCAATCCTTTTCTGAGACTAGCTTTTACTTCTTCAACTAAAGTATCGTCGGGGTCGTCTTCAGCTTCATCTGTAGGTTCGGGAAGAAGGACGATAATTCGCACGCGGCCCGGAGTGTCTAGTGTTAAAGGTCGATCGAGAATTAATTGACCTTTTTCGTCGATCGTTCCTGTGACTTCTAAGGCTTTCATTTGTTTTTCCTTAATTTTTTTGAGTTAATACTATTATATAAGGCAGCCCGATCAATTTTGTTATTTTCAAGTCAAAATAAGCTGCTTTTTAACCAAAGACAAATCCGTCTTACCAAAATTCACAACCAAAGCCACATTGAAATTTTCCAACGATTTAACAAACCACATAATTTCATTAGAAGCTTTACCTTCATAGTGATTAAACAAAATAGAAAATCGCTTTTCCAACTCTGGTTTAACTTTGCCAGAAAGCAGTACCAGTTTGAGCATTAAACCCATTGTCCTGCTGGCACCGAGGTTGTACACCAAGTCGTAAAAAACGTAGTGGCTGGGATGTTGGGCATTTTCCACTACTAAGAAGTTGAACAACTGGTGGCAAGTCCCAACTAACAATATATTATTGAATTTCACCGAGTCATTTTCTCGCAATGTATTTTTGATTTGTTTGTACAAACGGTCATTAAATTGACGCCCGCCGTATTCTGGTTCAACCGAGGATATTAAATATTCATATAAATCCACTTTAAATGAGCCGTAAGATGGAGTTTGTCTGGCATCTCTCAGGAAAAATTGAGCCGCTTCTTTGTAGCTGCGATCGCCTGCTACTTTTCCCGCAAATTCCCTGACCGCTAAGTGCAGTTCTGCATCGTTCAAAAGTGTGGGATTAGGCACCCGCTGCACAATTCCTATTTCTGTATTTCTCGGCTCAACCAAATAATTCAAATATTGAGACAAATGTGTTTCAAATTGTCGCTGTCTTTGAAATGCCAGTTTTTGAATGGTTTGTTGGTCTTCCTCAATGCTGCCCTTGCTCAGCAGAGAATAGCCGTACAAATAAGGATACCGACAGATCAATTCGCCCAAAGGATAATCTGTATCTTGTGTCTGCAGTTCCGCCTCTCTATCTAGGGCTTTTACTAAGCGATCTAGGGTCTGGAATTCTTCACTTTTAGTAAAGAAAGCTATTTGTTCTTGCAAGCGCTTGACTATGTAAAATTCCGTCCCGAATCGGGGAGAACTCTGCTTAAATAAAGCTACCAACTTGGCGATCGCGAACTGGTTGTGTGATTGCAATTGCCAGCGGTTGATCGGGATGTAGCAGCAGCGGTGGAGGATATATTTAAAGTGCTGATCCGATCGCTTGACGGAGACTATACTGTACAAAGTTGCTTCAATCTCTCGATCGGGATAGCCCATGCCGTCTATAAATAGCTTTCGGAACCGCTCGATCACCTGTGCCGGAGATTCTGTTTCCACGCAGGAGACGATGTGATCGTACAATCTCTGTTCGTTGCTGCCAGTTGGAACACTATCTGAGGGCGGGGTGAGAATCCTGCTGTCTGCCTCTGTGTCTACGTTGCTGTCTGCAACTTGTGCGACAACCACTGTCGGTTTTTCCCCAAAAGTTCGATCGGGATTCAAGAACCAATAGTGTTCTTGGCTTAATTGTTTGTTCGCAGCCCAATCCAAAGCTGACTGCAAACTTTCCCCTGTCAATAACAGCGATTCATCTTCGCGGTCTGAAGCCAGCCATGCTGCTAGCGCGGAGTAGTAGGGAGCCAATTTTCCCAGTTCTTTTTCTACCCAGAATCGATTAAAAACTGACTGATAAATTAGGTTGGCAACTATTAATTTACCGTGAGATTTAACCACCAGTCCTGACAGTTGCAATTCGATTTTTTCGGGAGAGTATTCTGCTGGTATTCCCTGCGATTCCCCCGGTTTTGTTGCCTTGACCGGTTGCAAAGCTTGCTGGTACAGCGTTAACAGCCGCGTGAGGTCGCAGTGGCTATGGAAAATGCGATCGCGTATGGGTATCAAATGTTGGGGTTCGTCTTCTTCTTCCCAATTTTTAATAATTCTGTGTTTGACCAGTTTTTCAACCTGCTGAGCTTCGGAATTTCGGCCAATGAAAGGCCCGTATTCAAGTACCAAGTGGCAAACTTTTTGAGTTAAAAACGGTTGGCCGCCCGTCCAAGCTAATATTTCTTGGAGCACTTTTTGGGGGCGAAAAGCTTTCAGGGCTAATCCTTTTGCTAGCGGCAAACTTTCGTGCAGTTGGAATCGACTTAAATGAATCTGCCGTCCAATATTAAAAGGGTTGCATCTGGGATCTCGGATCAATTCTGAGGGGGCTGCTACTCCCATAACAGCAAAAGTCAGGCGATCGTATTCCGGTTGCTCTGCCCGCTTGGAGTAACAAGCCCGAATCAAAGCAAAAAAATCGCTGGTACTGAAATTTAGGCTGCTGATGCTGCCAATGTCATCTAGGAAAATTACCAGATTTTGCGGAAGTGACTTGAGCAAAACTTTTTCGATAAATATCTCCAATCGCTGCACCGGCGATAGCAGTTCGCGATCGTTCCACCACTTGATGGCATCAAACCTGTTTGTGATGTGTAAACTGCTTGCCATGCGGTACATGATTGCGGCATACCACTTTTGGGGGGAGATATCTGGGCTGCTGATGCTTCTCAAGTTGATGGCGGCAAAAACTGTACCTTCGGCTTGCAACCTTTTGGCCGTTTGCACTAGCAGGCTGGACTTGCCCATTTGTGGCGAACTCAACACGTAGCAGAAGTCTCCGGCTTTGAGTCCTTCGTAGAGCTCGCTGTCTGCCGATCGCCTGACATAGGTGGGCGCACCGGCAGGCAAATATCCTCCAACTTGATATTGGTACGTTGAGTTGACTTCTGCTGTCATCTGGGAATTTATCAAGATTTTACGCCCCTATGCTGTGCGATCGAAAGGTTACAAATTGGAATTATTGCCCGCTTATACCATTTTAGATTGTAGATTTTAGATTGGGCAATGACTTATTCAATAAGGGTTTGGAGTTTGCCTGTTGCATTTGCATTGTTTTTTTTGAATCGGCCTTACTATGGTAGAAAATTTTTGTTCCTCTTTCTCTATTGTCTACTAGCTCAGCTTTCTTCTCGTCAATCTTTACCGTATCTTTGCAAGCGTTCGTCCCAAATCCTAGGATCGGCTGAATCGTACCCCGCGACTTGATTTTTTACACTCGTTCACATAATTGATAAATTTTCACTCGATCGGATTGAGAACGCTAAAACGCCGTTTTTTTCACATTTTTTTACAATAATACTTTAAAATTCACCCGGTGGTATGATGTGGGCAGGGAAACTCCTAACCACAGCGCCGTCAACCTTCTGCCTTCAGATCCGCCTGCCGGATGCCGGAGAAAAACGCGCTCGCAATGGCTGCCAATAAAAAACCCCAGCGTTTTGCTGAGGACTGCTTGAGTGGGAGATATCGTTAATCTGCGTTTTTTTAGTTGACTTAGATTGCATGGAATTCCATGCTGCTGACTTTCCCCGGGCTTTCGCCTTCGGGGATTCCTAAGAACAAACTTTTCAGGATGCATCCACAAAAAGTTTAATTCTTAAAGGCTTTGTCAGTACCAGGCTAACCACTTACTCAACTATAAAAGTTAAGTCGGTGGCTAATTGTAGAAGATGCGCCCTGATGGCTTAACTACCCGATGGATTAGCACCCTGATGGCATAACTCCCTGATGGATCGACGCCCTGATGGCTTTCGCTCCACTACCCAAAAAAATCGGGTTGATGGATGATCGTGGACATTAGTAACACGTCACTTCCGGCGTTTCCGATCGCAAGCGGGTGTGCCTGTCTGAATTGATTATGGCAGGCAGATTTATCAGAAGACAAGTGGGTTATTGCATCAACCCATTTCTGACAGATCGGGTTAGCCAAAAAGTGTCAATCTACGGAAATCAGGGTCATCGAACATGAAAAACAGCATCTTAGTATTAGGGGTAATTGCCTCGGCTGGCTTCGGCTTTTTCCAGGCAGGCAGCGCCAGCACTTCAGCGATAGCCACACAACCTTCATCAGCCAGTAGTTTGACGGCTTGGGAGAGTCGTCCCGACTTTAACTACACTGGAACGAATGAGGATGGGGAGCAAGAAGAGGTAAAAACGGGTAAAGGCAGGAAATAATTGGCGCTCTTGTGTGGTTTGCTCTTGTGCGGTTGTGGTTGTGGTTGTGGTGGCATTTGTTGTCGCAACCGCCTCTGATCGAGGCGGTTAAAACTCGATCCCAATATCAGTCTACCTAATCCCGGGGGTAGGGGTCAGTTTCAGAGAACGGTGAATGGGAAAATAAACAGGTAAGGCGAGTCTGTCGGTGGAGTTTCCCCGCCTATCAACTTCCTTACCTTCTGATGTTCGGGATTTGGATCTGGCACAATCGTATTTCATCTCGTAAAAACCCAATGGAAAATACTCTCGAAACTACCCGCAGACAGCGCGTATTGACAAGAACCCAGGAACGGCGTCAGGCAACACCCAAAGAAAAACAGTTAATTCATCTGCTAGCCAATATGGCTTGCAGTTTGATTAAATACGACTACAAACACGCAGCGGGCAAGGGTACTCTCCCGCCTTCGGAAAGCAAGCGTTTAGCGGAATGGCACTACCTGCGAGTTCAGCAAATTCGCCGGATCGAACGCTCATTGGAGCCCGTAGCGACCCTTAAGCGCGTGTACTACAAGAGCATCCTCAGTCCGAGGGATCTGAAGTCTTTGAAACTTCTGTGGCTGGATGAGGACAAAAACCGCGTCAAACGGGTCGATCCTGACTTGGACGACATCCTCAGCGAAGCTTTGGATCGGGGAGATACTTTAAAACAGCTATTTCACTCGATCGAAGTCAAAGAACGCACCTTTTCTGCAACTCCTCGCCCCGGCGCCGTGCCGCTTTGGGTCAAAGAGTGGGAAGACTCGGAATATGACATAAACTTTTTTCCGCCTTCCTTCTCTGCATGGGTTTCGATCGTGGACGACTAGGTTCAAGAAAAACTCTTTGACATGGCATCAATCGTAAAATTCAGATGGTAGACTGATTTGCTATTGCTGCCATTGGCGAAGAGGGTGGGGGCGATCGGCTAAACTAGGCAGCGTGGCGCGCAGGCATCCGAGTACAGAGAAGTGAATCGGAGTCAGTACCATTGTACAATGGGGGAAAACCAGGGCTTCAGCTAATAGCTGATAGCTGATAGCTGATAGCTGATAGTTTCTCATGACTGACTCGATTTCTACTTCTCCTCTAGACTCGGCGGCCGATACAGCCGAACTCCGCTCTCAGTTGAGGTCTGGTTCGGAAAAAGCTCAACTGCAACTGCTACAACAACAAATAGCAGATTCCGGTTGGGATGTATTGATGGAATTTTTATTAGAGCGCAAGTCAGAGGCACCGACTGCGGTAATGGGTAAGGCTTACCAAATTCTTTACAGTGCTAATTCTCCAAGAGCGGCGGAGTTTTTGCAAGCGAATTTTCCAACTGGGGTTGTGCCGCTGCGATCGGACTCTAACGTTGATTACACTCCGCTGCAACAATTATTGGCGTTACAGGAATTTCAAGAAGCCGATCGCTTGACTTTAGACAAGCTTTGTGAATTAGCGGGTGAGACAGCTTCCGTGAGAAAGTGGCTGTATTTTACGCAAGTTGAGAGTTTGCCGGTGGCGGATTTGCAAACAATTAATACGCTGTGGAAAGTTCATTCCGAAGGCAAATTTGGCTTTTCAGTGCAGCGGGAAATTTGGCTGAGTGCGGGCAAGAATTGGGATAAGTTGTGGCCGCTAATTGGCTGGAAAAAGGGGAATAATTGGACGCGCTACCCGCAAGAGTTTATCTGGGATTTGAGCGCGCCTAGAGGGCATTTGCCGCTGTCAAATCAGTTGCGAGGAGTGCAGCCTTTTGCCGCTTTGATGGCTCACCCTGCCTGGTTGAAGTGAATGGTTTTGGGGCTTTTGGAGAATGTGGGGGCCGGCTGGATGTTCGGCCCAACATTTGTTGGTGAGGGGGTGTTGGATCCCACATTCCGCAAATAGGAAAGCAGATTGAAGAATTAGAAAAATGAAAAACCTCAAGCCTGAAATCATTAGCGGGCAATCATTTCAGGCTTTTTTCCAGTAAAATAAACAAGTCAGTGAGCCAGAGGAAAAGCCATGAATGAGTCCCCGTCAGGCATAAAAGTTCTCGATCTAGACCATTTAGGAATAGTAGCGGGAATAATAGATGAGATGGAAATGGTAGAAGAAGTAAATAAAATAGTGGGAATAAAAGAAAGAGAAAGCCTCAGTCTAGGACAAGTAATGAAAGCGATGATTTTGAATGGATTAGGATTTTTGAGCGCCCCATTATACTTATTCGAGGAATTTTTTGTCGAAAAAGCAACAGAACATTTAATCGGAGGGTAGTCCTGCATAGTCAGGAAAACCTGTTATAATTTACTTACTCAATCTGCCTTAATTTTTAGCTTATGAAATGCCCCAGGTGCGACTCTCAATATATTGTAAAAAATGGTCACACTCACACGGGCAAACAAAGTTTTAAATGTCGAGATTGTGCCAGACAATTTGTGATAGCTCCCAGACATCAGCCGATTTCGGAAGACACAAGAGAGTTAATAGATAGACTTTTATTAGAAAAA
>Ga0163149_10002108_pt1 | contig 24537 bp, 20 predicted proteins | sample OliLakLV19MP5G1_FD_148604 | JGI IMG/M metagenome (GOLD analysis project Ga0163149, IMG submission 148604) | Freshwater microbial mat bacterial communities from Lake Vanda, McMurdo Dry Valleys, Antarctica - Oligotrophic Lake LV.19.MP5.G1 | ecosystem: Environmental > Aquatic > Freshwater > Lake >... | reverse complement strand
ATAGTCATGTTGGGCGGCGCCGAGCGCGCTCGCGGCCAAGAGGATCAGGAACGTGCGCGAAAAGTCCGAGACGCCGAACAACGACACTGCGCGGATCAGACGCCAGAACACCGGCGGCAGCGGCACGTCCGAGGTCACGATCGGAGCTTCGATCGCGACGCCCCGATCCTTCACGAAGAAGAGAATCGCCAACACGGGGATCAGCGCCGGCAAGATCGTCCAACCGATCACCTCGCCCGCGGTGAGCCCGTAGGCGACGAGCAGGATCGCGAGCAGCGGCCCGACGACGGCTCCGAGCATGTCCGCCGCACGCTCGATCCCGTAGACACGCCCGTAATGAGTCGGCTCCACCTCGTCGGCCAGCAAGTGATCACGCAGCGGCGAGCGAAATCCTCGACCCGCCCACGCCATGGAGCGTAGACCTGCAAGCGCCAACGGCGTGCGCACGAGCGCCATCGACGCAGTTCCGATCGCCGTCAGCGCATAGCCCGCCGCGACCCACCGCGACTTGCGACGCAGCCGTTGCCCCGCGAACCCGCCACCCACTTTCGCGAGCGCGTAGACGAAGTCCGCGAAGCCCTCGACGGCTCCGAGCGCCGCGGGACCGACGCCGATCGCGCCGAGGTAGAGCGGCAAGACCGCCGTCGCCATCTCGTGCCCGACGTCCGAGAAGAACGTCGCGACGCAGATGCCCAACGCACCGCGCGTGATCCAACCACGCGCAACCGAGGGTCGATCCGCTGGCTCGCGGTCGGGCCCCATCACGCGTTCTGCGTGACGCGCTCGGCGCCGCCCAACATGACTATCGTCTGAATGGCCGTAGGACCGATTTCTTCACGCGCTCTCAGTGCACCGCCGCGTCGCTCCCGGTGTCCATCGTCTCGAGGAAACTGCGCTTCGTCTGCGTGCCGCTCTTCCCGAAGATCTGTCCGACGTTCTTCATGCCCAACTTGAAGTCGTCGAGCATCCCGTATCCCGACACGACCGCGTGCTGGTACCAGAGGAACCCGAGCAACGTGAAGTCGAACGCCGGATTGCGCGGCATGCGCACGAGCTGGCGCACCAACTGCTCGCCGCCCGGCATGTAGACCGCGACGTTGAAGAGCTTCTGCAGGTTCACGACCTCGCGCAGGTCCGAGCGCTTCATCATCGAGTCGTGCTGGATCGACGGGCCGATGTCGCGCTCCAGATCGACGCGCCCGAGCGCGAAATCCTGCTGTCCGAGCACGGTCGATTTGAACGGGCGATAGATGAGCACCGTGCAACCGTTCGGCTTGATGCGCTTGTTGACGCGCGCCGTCTCGAACATGTCCTCCAGCGTTTCCGCCGGCGAACCCATGATGTTGTTCGTGCGGTACGTGATCTTGTGCTTCCGCAAGAGCTTCGGGATCGAATAGACGATGTCGTCCGTGTACCCCTTCTTGTAGACCTCGAGACGCACCTTCTCGGACCCCGACTCCAACCCGAACTGGACGCTGACGCACCCCGCGCGCTTCAACGCGATGATGTCGCTCTCGTTCAGGTAGTTGATGTTGATGTTGCAGGCGAAGGGCAAGCCGACGCGCTTCGGCCACTTGTCCGCGAACTCCTGGATCCAGCCGCGCGTCATGTTCAGCGCAGCGTCGCCGAAGTTCACCATCTTGAAGTCGGGGTAGCGCGCGAGGATGTCGTTCATCTCCTCGCAGACATAGTCGACGGACTTCTGACGATTGAACTTCTCACCGCGACGACCGGACACCCAGTCCTTCTTCATCAACCCGACCGAGCAGTACGTGCACGAGTTCTGACAGCCGCGGCTGACGTGCACCTGCATCACGCGCTTGCTGCGCAAGAACGGGTACTTGTAGAAGACGTCGACGTCGGGGAACGGCAGCGTGTCGAGGTCCTGCACGACCGGCCGGATGTGGTTCTGCACGCCGACGCCATCCGCGCCGAGCCATCCGACGTTCGGGATGTCCTCGATCGTCCGGTTCGCTTCCCACGCATTGACGAGATCGAGGATCGCGTACTCCGCCTCGCCCTTCGTCGTCGCATCGACGACGTCCGCGTGCTGGAGCGGCTCGAGGTCGTGGCTCGGGTGCGGCCCGCCCATCACGACTTTGAGGTGACGCAGATTCTTCTTCCAGCCGCGGATGTAGTCGTACGCCCACGCTTCTTGGCCGGTCGTGGCGTAGATGCCGACGACATCGGGCTTCCAGTCGAGGACGGCCTTGTAGAAGTCCTTCTCTTCGCTGTGGAGGAAGCAGTCGGCCTGGTGACCGTGCTTCTTCAGGATCGAGGAGAGCACCTTGATGCCCTCGAACTCGTGACAGGTCGTGACGATGAACGCGACGCGTGCCAAGGGGTGCCTTCGAGTCTGCGTGCGGGGCCGTCGGTCGAACGAGGTTCGCGAGTGCGCTCGCGGGAGCGCGAACCGTGTTCGGGTGTTCGAGACTACCAGACGATCGCGGCAACGGCTGTCGGTGGGACCCGAGAACTAGGGCGCCGTAGTGTCACCTCGGCCTCGCGAGGACGTAACCGCAACGAGACCTCGGGGTAGGCTCAGGGCCTCGAATTGGCGACTTCCACGCGCCCGGCCGTGCCTACGATCGCCTTTCATGCGTCGAACTCTGCCTGTTCTCGTGCTCATCGCGCTTCTCGCTGCGATCGCGTTCGTACTGTTCCGGTCCGATCCCGCGGAAAAAGCCCTCGCTCCGCTGGAGGATCGAGCGGTCGTGGCGCCCGGCCAGGATCCGAACACCGAAATCGGTGCGCCCGAGCTCGCGAGCTCGGGTCGGAGCGACGCGGCGCCCATCGTGAACGTCGCACCGACCGCGACGTGGACCGGAGTCCGCGTCCGCGTCCTCGCCAGCGAAACGCGTGAACCCGTCGCGGCCGCGCGCCTGACGATCGAGGTCGAAGGCACGCGGCAGAGGTGGCGCGACGCCGACGCCTCGCGCGGCACGATTGGACTTTCGCCGCGCACGGATGAACGCGGCGTCGCCGAACTCGAGCTCGCCGCGGGCACGATCGGAACGATCGTCGTGCGCAAGGACGACGGATCGACGGGGCCCGGTTCCGCGAAGCTCGAGCGTCCGCTCGCGGCGGGCGAAGTGCGCGAGCTCGAGATCCTCGTCGCGACGAAGCCCGACCTCGTATTCCACGGCCGCGTCGTCGATCGCGAGACGAACGCCCCGATCCCGAACGCGCGCGTCGGTCGCAGTCAGGGTTGGTCGAAGATCCTCGACGCCGACGAGCAACTCACCGACGGCGATGGTCGCTTTCGCGTCAGCGCCACGTCGTGGTCGCGGACGGTCGTGAACGTGCTCGCGCGCGGTTACGAAGTGGCGTGCGTCAGGCTCTTTTGGGGACACGACGACGCATCGAAGCCGTTCGAGATCGCGCTGTCGCCCGTCGCTTCCGCGCGCGTGACCGTGCTCGATGCGACCGGCGCGCCGATCGCGAACGTGAGCGCGTCGCTCTTCACGGCGACGTTCCACTTCGGTCGACCGGACGGGATGTCGCTCATGGACGAGGGCTGGATCGACGACGCGCACTTCCGCGCGACGACCGACGCGAACGGCGTCGCGTTCATCACGGACTTGCCCGCGCGCATGACGCTCGAAGGAGTCGTCCATCGCCGGCGTGACGAAGTCATGAAGGCGCCGGAGAAGATCACGCTCGAGCCGGGTGAACTGCGCGATCTCGTGTGGCGCCTCGGCGCCGGAGGACGGATCGAGGGCGTCGCGTTGGAGCTCGATGGTCGGCCGGCCCCGGGCATTTCGATCGGTCTCGAAGCGGCGCGCATGGCGACGAGTACGTACTTCGAGCCGGTTCGTGCGAACCAATTGAAGGTGACGACGACGGATGCCGAAGGTCGCTTCGCGTTCGCGGACATTCCGCCCGGCAACGTGTGGGTCGGACCTGCCCCGGGAAAAATCACGCGGGAAAGGACCGTGAACGCCGAGGACATCGCCGCGTTCGGCCAACTCGTCGTGGCGCGCGCGGACGGCGAGCCGGTGTGAATCACCGTGCGACTTCACCGCGGCCTCGCGATTCGCGGCCGCGTGCTGACGCCGAGCGGCGAGCCGGCGAAGTACGCCTCCATCCGGATCTCGGGGACGACCTCAGGCGTCTTCGGCCAGGAGAACATGAACGATCCCGAGGGTCGCTTCGTTCTCGGACCGCTCGAAGCGGGTGAGGTCACGCTCCGCGCCTCGTCGATGGGAGACTTCGTCGACTCGGAGTCCGTCGCCGCGCGGCCGGGCGATGTCGACTTCGTGCTCCGATTCCGCACGGGCGGCGCTCTGCGCGGTCTCGTCGTGAACAAGACGGATGGCGCGCCGACGGCGGCCACCGTGCTCGTCCGCGATCACGCGGGAACCGGGGTATCGATGCCGCGCGCGAACGCGCAGGGCGTGTTCGAACTCGCCGGGCTCGCGCCCGGCCTTTACGACGTCTCCGCGAGCACGTCGAACGGTGCCGTAGGGCTTGCGCGCGACATCGAGGTGACGGCCGGCGCGTCGCGCGATGTGCGCGTCGAGGTCGAAGCGAGCGCGCGCGTGCGCGTTCGTTATGCGGGTCCGTGGCCGAACGTCGGCATCTCGGTGTACGTCGGCGACGCGCTCTTCGCGACCAACGGGATGCCGAAGGGAACCGAGACGACGCTCACAGCGCCTGTCGGCGCGATCGTCGTGCGCATCCGGAACTACGCGGAGAAGACGGAGTTCGACCTCCCGCTCGTACTCACGGTCGGCGAGACTCGCGATGTCGTGTTCGACGGCACGTGGAAGTGAAACTCGCCGTCCCATGGCCGACGAAACGCCGTAGCGAAACGCATGAAACACTCCATCCCTGCACTACTCGTGGCGCTCCCGTTCGTCGGAGGCGGCTCGAATCCGCCCGAACTCGGGCGCGTCCGCTTCCCGCGTGACGTCGACGTCGCGCTCGAGCTCGCGAAGAAGGATGCGAAGCCCGTCTTCGCGCTGTTCCAGGAAGTACCCGGTTGATCCACGTGCAAGGGCTTCGGTCGAGGCCCACTTTCGCATCCGCTCGTCGTCGAGGCGATCGAGACATTGTTCGTGCCGGTGTGCGTGTTCAACAACGCGGGTGGCGCGGACGCGAAGGCGCTCGAGCGCTTCGGTGAACCGGCTTGGAACAACCCGATCGTGCGCTTCCTCGATGGACGCGGGGTGGACCTGATCGAGCGGCAAGACGGTGTTTGGAGCGAAGCGGCGCTCGTCGGGCGCATGGGCGAGGCGCTGGCGGCCGCGAAGGTCACGGTGCCGCGCTGGTTCGATCTCGCGCTGCTCGAAGCGCGTGCGAAGAAGGCCGAACGCGCGGTTTTCTCGATGCACTGCTTCTGGGAAGGACAAGCACGTCTCGGCGGACTCGACGGCGTGCTCGACGCGGTGCCGGCGTTCCTCGACGGTCGCGAAGTCGTCGACGTGCGCTACGACCCGCAGCGGATCGCGTTGCGCGATCTCGCCACGGTCGCTGCCGAGTTCGATTGCGCGCGCGACGTCTACCTGCCGCGGGAGGCCGACCTCGCGAGCCTCCCCGAGCAGTTGCGTGCGCGCGGCAAGGTCCTCGCGGGCGAAGTGCGTCGCGCACCCGATTCCGACGACCTGCGCAGTTTGAAACGCATGCGCGAGCTCGATCTCCTGCCGCTGACACGCGCGCAAGCGATCCGCGTGAACTCCGAGCTCGCGGCGACGAACGCGACGCGACCCGGGACGCTGACGCCGCGACAGGAAGCATTGCGAGCGCGCATCGCGGCCACGAAGCCGGAGCTTCTCGCCGAACTCGCGCGACCGACGGCGCCCGCGAATCTCGGCGCGCACGAGGACGCGTTGCGAGCGCGGCTCGAGCGCTAGGAACGGAAACGTCAGGAGTACGGGAGTACGGAGCCAGGCTCCACTCCGCCGTTCTCGCCCACCCCGGGAGCAGGGGGGAATGCTTCATACCGCTACTGAGCTACGCTCGAATCCACCCTCTCGCCACGCCGGTGACGTGCGAGGCAGAGCGCGTTGCGGCGAGATCGGCGGAGTGAAGCCTGGCTCCGTACTGCCTGAGACGGCGAATTCCGAGGACCCCGCGGACGGGATCGATCGGCGATCGGCTCCGATGAACTTGTAGCGAGGTCCGGCGAATGCGCTCGATCGGGGCGAGGTGCGGCGCGATTTCGGTCGCGCCGCACCGCGCTGCCGCATGGCCGACGGCGCGCTCGCGGCGCACCCGCTGCGAATGGCGAAGCGCAGGCGAGATCGGCGGAGTGGAGCCTGGCTCCGTACTCCGCATCCGCTCGCCGTTCGACGCACGTATCCGTTACAGCGCTTGGTCCGCGCTGCGCATCCTGCCCGCGCACCAACGTCGGCATCTGTGGCTCGCGGAGCGCGAACTCGTTTCGTGAGCACAGTTCGCCGCGCGAAAAACGTGGGATCAAGGCGCGATCGTCCTCCGGCCCCATTGACAGATCCGCTGGATCGGAGGAAGCTCTCGAGACGATGATCGTCTTCGTGGAGAACACTTGGTCGTACGTGGCACGAAGCCACGCCGACCACGGCTTGTGTAGGCGCGACCGCGCTGCACCGCGTACACCCTAGGCGTCTCGTCCTCATTCCAAGGGCGCGCCGAGGTCCACGCGGACCGCGGCGCGCTTTGTTTTTGAAACCGTCCGACGTGTGACTTGCCCATCCTGAGGCCACCATGTCCGAGCACCCGAAGAACGATCCGTTCCAGACCGGCCCCTTTCGCGTTCCGAGCGTGATCCTGCCGGTGTTCCAGAGGTTCCAACTCGAGCGTTGGGCTGCGCAGGCATATCCGTTCGCCGTGTGTGGAATGCTCTATGGGCAGGTCGGAGAAGGATCGATCGCGGTCGTGCAAGCACGCCGTGCCATCGCGGTTTCGAGCGGTGGAAACAGCACTCCGGGCGCGCTCGACATCGATTCGGCCAGCCACGATGCAGCGGAAGTCGAAGCCCGCTCGCTCGGTCTGCAGGTCGTCGGCACCTGGCGCTCTCGTCCCGATGACGCCGCGGTTCCGACGCCCGATGATCGCGCGAGCGCGTCCGCGGGCTGGTCGCACGTGCTCGTCGCGATCGACGGGCATGCCCAGCGTGAAGTGCGATCGTGGCGTTTCGAGGACGGTCGCTTCGTCGAGGAAGAGCTGGCGTCCTGATATCGCACCGGGGCCGACGACGGAAAGCGACGTCGAGCTCAGTCGAGCTCGTGCCCGCGACGCCGAGCTAGCACAAGCGACGCCGACCTGGCACAAGCGACGCCGACCTGGCACAGGCGACGCCGACCTGGCACAAGCGACGCCGAGCTAGCACAAGCGACGCCGAGCTAGCACAAGCGACGCCGAGCTAGCACAAGCGACGCCGACCTAGCACAGGCGACGCCGACCTCGGGGTCCGCGTGCAATCGCTGAGGTTCGCCAAGTGACGAGCCTCGGCCTCCGCCGGCTCGCGTAGGATGTGAGCGCCGACCCGTACATCATCACGCTCCTATGCGCACCGCGCTCGTCCAGACCTATCACCCCTACACGCAGTTCACCCACGTCCATCCACTGGGCGTGATGATGATTGCGGCGACGGCGCGGCAGCGCGGGTTCGAGGACATGCACGTTCTCGACATGAAGGTCGAGGATTGGACGCCCGAGCAAGCGGCCGACGCGATCGTGAAACTGGCGCCGGATGTCGTCGGCCTTTCGGCGATGACGTACGAAGCCGGCTGCATGCACGCGGTCGCGAAGCTCGTGAAGGAGCGCCTTCCGCGCGCGGTCGTGGCCTGTGGCGGACCGCACCCGAGTGTCGCGGCGGAAGACGTGCTGAAGGACACGAACGTCGATTTCGTCGTGCGCGGCGAAGGTGAGTTCACGTTCGCGGATCTGCTCGCCGGTGTGCGCGACGGTCGCAAGGACTGGACGGAGTGCCAGGGCCTGTCGTGGCGCCATGTCGACGGCACCGTCGTCCACGAACCGGACCGCCCGCCGCCGCAGAACCTCGACGAGCTGCCCTTCCCCGCGTGGGATCTCGTCGATCACGCGAAGTACCACAAGGTCCCGCGCGGCGGCGTCATCTACGCGCACAAGGAGTTCGCGACGATGTTCAGCTCGCGCGCTTGTCCTTGGCGCTGCACGTATTGCCACAACAGCTACGGCAAGACGTTCCGCGAGCGATCGGCCGAGCACGTGCTGGCCGAGATCGAGATGCTCGTCACGAAGTACGGAGTGAAGGAGCTCGTCTTCATGGACGACATCTTCAACTTCCGGCCCGAGCGCGCGAAACGGATCGCGCAAGGGATCATCGACAAGGGCTGGAAGCTCGCTCTGACGTTCCCGAACGGATTCCGCGGCGACATCCTCGACGAGGAACTCGTCGTCCTGCTCAAGAAAGCCGGCATGTACCGCTGCATGGTCGCCGTGGAGAGTGCTTCTCCGCGCCTGCAAAAGGTCATGAAGAAGAACTTGAAGATCGACAAGGTCCGCAAGATCGTCGACTTCATCGCCGCGCAGGGTGTCATGGTGCACGGCGCGTTCATGCTGGGATTCCCGACCGAAACGGAAGAGGAGATGGAGGAGACGATCCGCTGGGCGTCGTCCAGTTCCTTCCACACCGCCGCGTTCTTCCGCGTGATCCCGTTCAAGGGCACGGAGCTCTTCAAGCAGGTCGAGCACGCCGGGTACGCGCTACCGACGGACTGGTCGAGCTACGAGCCGTACCAGGCCGAGATCAATCTGTCCGCCGTGCCCGAGAAGAAGATCTTCCAACTGCGGAAGAAGGCCTACCGCTCTTTCTATTGGAACCCGAAACGACTGTGGCGCATCTTCGAGCTGATCCCGCAAAAGCGCACGATGCTCCCCTACCTCACGTTGCTCTTCGCGCGTCGGGCGTACGCGCGATGACGTCGGCACACGACCTCTCGTATCTGCTCGTCGACGGCGAGAACATCGACGCGACGCTCGGGATCAGCATCCTCGGCCTGCGTCCGGCGCCGGAGCAGCGTCCGCGCTGGGATCGCGTGCGCGACTTCACCGCGCGTCTGTGGACGAAGCCGTGCAAGGGGCTCTTCTTCCTGAACGCGTCGTCGGGCGTGCTCCCGTCGTCGTTCATCCAGGCGCTGCTGGCGCTGAATTATCGGCCGATTCCACTGTCGGGGGCCGCCGACGGATCCGTGGTCGACGTCGCGATCCAGCGCACGTTGCAGGCGCTGCGCGAGCGCGAAGGCAACGTCCTCCTCGCGAGCCACGACGGCGATTTCCTGCCCGATATCGAAGCGTTGCTCGGCACCGATCGGCGTGTCGGCATCCTCGGGTTCCGCGAGTTCGTGAGTGCGTCCTATCGCGAGCTCGAAACGCGCGGACTCGAGATCCACGACCTCGAGACCGATGCGCACGCGTTCAACGTGCCGCTGCCGCGCGTGCGCATCATCCCGGTCGACGAATTCGATCCGGCCGACTTCCTCTGAACGGCGGACCGCGGTCCAGGGTCGCCTGGAAACGCCAGCCTGGGTCACGCTGGCAGGCGGTCGGCCCCCTGCGCCGCGGGGCGCGTCGCTCAGCGCGACACGCCCCGCGGTCGAGTTCACGAACGTCGGCTGGCGTTCACCGGACTTCGCAGACCGCTCGAGTCCAGCAGCTCACGGCAGCCAAAGCACGCTCGTGCCGTTCGAGATGTTGAACGTCGCCGGTGTGCAGAACGCCGCGGAGTTGCGGTAGCTGACCTGGTAGTAGCGTCGACCACCGACCGCCGGCACGAGGCCTGCCACCGAGATGTCGGCCTCGGCGCCGCTCGGCCATGTCGCCGAGCCGAACGCGTTCGAGTTCTTCGACGAGATGCGCACCTGCGTGCCCGCCACGCAGCGGACGCCGTCCCCGAACAGACTGCTGGCCGTCCCCGTTCCTTGGAACAACGTGCACGTCACGTTCGGCGGCACATACGCCAGGGAGAAAGTGAGGTCGTCACCCACGCCCGTCTGAGCGTTCCCCGAGGCCCCCAGATACGAACCGTTCGCGTTCGACGAGTTCCCGCATCCGCGTGTCGGCCATCCGTTGTTCCCGCACGGGCACGCGAGGCCTGAACCGTCACCGAAGCAGAACGGCGTGTACCAACCGCCGATCGGCCGATCGTAGAAGCCGCCGCGGATGTCGCGCTGAATACCGTCGTAGGTCGAGTCCCAGGTCGAGAAGAACCGTCGGCTGCTTCCGCCTCCCGAGCGGTTCGCGATCACGTCGGTGCGGAAGGACTGTGCAGAGGTGTAGTCGAGCGAGGCATGCGCCTCCACCGCGAAGAGTTGTGACCCGATGGTGCCGAACGAGCTGACCCAGATGTCGAAATCGATCGTGGTCAACTGCTCGGAGTAGACGACGACGAAGCGCTGTCCATCGCTGTCGATGCTGTATTCGACCTGGTTTTGCTGGAGGAATCCGGCGGGCTCCAGCCCTGAGAGATTGCCCGACGACAACACGGTCGTGCCGGACAGGAGCGAGTAGAAGATGTCGTGTTCGCTCCCCCAGTTGTGCGCGTAGACGACGAGCGTGCGTCCGTCGTCGAGCGGCGACGACACGCGCGGGTAATAGTCGATGCCCGGCGAGGTTGCGATCGGAGTCGTGAAGCTCGCGATTCCGCCCGCCCAATAGATGCGGGCCGCGTGAATGTCCGACTCCGTGCTCGACAGCGTGCGGTGCCACGCGACCGTCCAAGCCGCATCCCCGCCGAGGACGCCGTTCGACTTCGAAATGGACGGCCACGTGTCGAGCGTGTTGGCCGAATTGTCGACGAGGAGCGTCGCCGGACCTACGAGAGTCGAGTTCGAGCTCACGAGGCGCGCGTGGATGTCCTGATCGTTGAGTTGGAAGTCCCGACGCCACACGACGCAGTAGGAAGTCGCGCCCGGACCGTCGTACGAATCGCCGCCGACATCGGGGAGGACCTTGTCGCCGGTCTGGTCCGCGACGCTGATCAAGGTCTTCCAACCCGAGGCGCCCGTGTGCGCAGCGATGGTCATGCCCCAAACATTCCAGCCCGGGGCTCCCAAGATGTTCCTCGCTTGCGCGACCATCAGGAACTGGTCCGCCACGTTCATGTTGGCGCACTGCGGGCTGCGCCAGTCCTCGCTCGTGTTGTCGAGATACACCAAGGGCGAGACCACGCCGTTCACATCGACGAACACGGAGTAGATATCGCCGTCGGTCGCGGTGAACGGACGCTCGTAGACGACGAGGTAGCGATTCGTCGAGAGGTCGTAGGACACGTCCGATTCCACCGAGTCGTAGGTCACCGTGTCGATCGCGAACGTCGTGATGACGGGATCGACGACCAGCGGGAAGTCCGCGTCGTCGAGAACCTGTCGAGCGATGACGATCTCGACGCCGCCGTCGACGAGGCGCGAGCTGACCGGAATGCGGTGCCCGTCCCGTCCACGCACGAAAGCGCGGCTGTATTGCACGGAACCGAGCTCGTTCGAGTACGTGAATCCGGATTCGCTCTCGGACCGCGACATCTCCGTTTCGAGACGCACACGCAGCGTCAGATCACCGGCGGGCGGACGTTCACCGATGACGAAGGTCTGCTCCACGGAGTCGAGCGCGAGCTCGTACACCTCGTCGATTCGGCCGCGGTCGATCACGATGCGGTTCTCCTCGCGCACGGCGCATTCAGCCGGCGCCAACGGGATGTCGACGCCGTCGATGCTGGCCGAGGCGAGGGACATTTCGAGCGGAAAGCTGCGCGGAGCGCGCGAGCCGAGATACGGAATGTACGTGGCGCCGCCCGAGCCGAAGCGCGCCTTGTACGTCCGCCCGCTGACCCACGTCGAACCGTCCAACTGCGTCGTGTAGTGGAGGCGGTCGAGTTCGGCACCGGCGAGACGCGTGCGTTCCTCGCCGAGTGAAAAGGGCTTGCTGGGAGCGACCGCCCCGCTCGACGAGTCGAGATCCAGAGGACGCACGAGCGCCCCGGTGGGGATCGTCGGCGGGGCGTCGACCTTCACGGAGGACTGGGTCGGGATGGGAGGGGCCGTGCGCGGCGTGTGCGCCTGCGCGAACGCCGGTACTGCGGTGGCCGCGAGGAAGAGGACGTTCGTGATGGGCTTCATGTGAGTGGTGTTGGCTGGAGTTCTCCCCGATGTCGGACCCGCGGGAGGCGCGGAATCGACACTCTCGGGGCACCCTGCGAGATCGCGGAACGCGTCCAAAGCCCGACACGAAATGCGCGGCGCCACGATCCGCGCTCCTCGTCGCGTGGAGTGGTCCGTGCGCGCCCCGCCCCACGGAGCATCGTCGACCGAGAGTGCGAGCGATCTCGTCCACCACGGAGGTGAGGCTTCGACGCGGTGGATCGCGACGCGCTTCCTCGCGGTCGACGCAAAGTCGCCCTGCATGGGCAAGGCGGAACGTGGCGCACGCGCACCACGCTCCGCTCGTTCCGACGCTCTGACCTCAGAGATCGAGCGTACGCACCGCGATCACGGCAGCCACCGGACCTGCAGTCCGCTCGAGATGTTGAATGTCGCCGGCGTGCAGAAGTTCACCGAGTTGCGGTAGCTGACCTGGTAGTAGCGCCATCCTCCGGCGGCCGGGACCATTCCGGTCACCGAGACATCGGCCTCAGGCCCAGTCGGCCACGATGCCGAGCCGGAACCGTTCGTGTTCTTCGTGCGGATGCGGATCTGGGTGCCCGTCACGCAGCGGACGGCGTCCCCGAAGGCCGCGCCGGTGCTGAAGTTCGTCCCTTGGAAGAGCGTGCACGTCACGTTGGCCGGCACGTTGCTCACTTGGAACACGAGGTTGTCACCCGGACCCGTCTCCGGGTATCCGCTCGACGTGATGTACGAGCCCGAACCGAATTGCGAGTTGGGACAGCCGGATTGGAACCCACCGTTGTCGGAGCAGGGGCACGGGACGGCCGTCGTGCCATTGCCGAAGCAGAACCCGCTGGTCGTCCCGCCGGGAGAACGATCGTAGGTTCCAGCGTACACGTCGTGTCCGCCGTTGCCGGTCGAGTCCCACGAGGCGATGAAACTTTTCGAACCGGTCGCGCCGCCGGAACGCTCGGAAACGACGTCCGTGCGCAGCGATTGCTGAGCGGTGAAGTCGAGCGATCGGTGCGATTCGGTCGCCAAGATGCTGTTGCCGAACGGCGTGAACGTGCTGATCCAGATGTCGTAGTCGAAGGAGCTCCCGAGGAAGCTCTCGGCGTAGGCCACGACGAAACGCTGGCCGTCCGAGTCGATCGAGTACTCGATCTGATCCTGCGCGACGGTTGCCTGCGCGTCGAGTGCGGTGAGTGATCCCGAACCGAGGAGCGAGCCCCCGTTCAGGAAGAGGTACGCGATGTCGTCCTGGGGTGCGTTGTCGATCCCGTAGACGACGAGCGCGCGACTATCCTCGAGCGGCGATGATGCACGCGGGTAGTACTCGAATCCCGGCGCCGAGGTGTACGGGGTCGGACCGTTCAGGAGCAGTCCGTCCCACGACAACCGAGCCGCGTGGATGTTGTAGTTGGTGGTCGTGACTTCGCGGTGCCAAGCGATCGTCCAAGCCGCGCCGATGCCGCGCGTTCCGCACGACTTCGAGATCGACGGGAACGAGTCGCGCGACGAGCCCGAGTTGTCGATGGACAGGGTCTGGGTTCCGAGCGGCGCGCCCGACGAGGTCACGAGACGAGCATGGATGTCCCAATCCGTGATCGAGAAGTCTCGCCGCCAAGTGACGCAGTAGTACGCCGCGCCCGGACCGTCGTACGGGTCGCCGCCGACGTCGGGAAGGTACATCGCGCCGCCCGGACCGAAGCGTGCCTCGTAGGTGTTGCCGCTGGCCCACGTCGATCCGTCGCGCTCCGTCGTGTAGTGAACGCGGTCGAACACCGTCGTGCTCACGCGCATCCGCTCGACGTCCCCGAGGTCCGCGCCGCGTTCCGCGTTCGCGACGGACGCGCGGCTCGAATCGCGCTCGGGCGCCGGTGTCGACACGACCGGCGCGGCCTCGACCTTCCGCTGCGAGCCCTCTGGCCGAGGGCCCATCGCGAACGGTTCGGAGTTGGACTGCGCCGTCGCGGGCGCGATGAACGCCGCGAGCAGGCAAAGGGGACTGGTGGCTTCATGGCGAGGACTGTCCGTCGTTGTTCAGCCCGGGGGCCGGCCGGGGTGCAGCGCGAGCTCGAGGTCTTTCCGGCCGACCCGAGATCGCGGAAGTCCTGCCGAGCCCGACAGGGATTCTTCCAGTTCGCGGCGCGGACGCAGATCCCCGCGAATTCCTGTCGGCCTGAACCACCTAACCGCGATCTCGCCGTCATGCATGCGCTTTCGACCGCGGACTGGAGCGTCGGTTGGACCGTCTCACGCCCCTTCACGCGCCGCCCGCCGACGCGCCAGTTGCCGCTTCGCGTCGCCCCGGCTAGGGTCGATCGCGAGGTTCGACGCTTGGACGACAACCCTGCGGATTTCACACGCCTGCTGCGGCGAGCACGAACGGGCGACGAGCGCGCGCGCGACGACCTCCTCCCGCGCGTGTACGCCTCGCTGCGCGCGATCGCCGACGGTGCGATGCGTCGCTTCGATTCTGGTTCGACCCTCCAGCCGACAGCCCTCGTGCACGAGGCCTACTTGAAGCTTTTCGGGGGCGAACTCCCCGAGTTCGCCGACCGCGACCACTTCCTCGCCGTGTCGGCGAACGCGATGCGCAACCTGCTCGTCGATCGTGCGCGCGCCCGCAAGGCACAGAAGCGCGGTGGCGACATGCAGCGCGACCCCGTCGACGTTCTCCTCCTCGGCTTCGAGGAACGATCGACCGACGTGCTCGACCTGCACGCCGCGCTCGAGGAACTGGCCGTCTTCGCCCCGGATGCCGCGCGGGTCGTCGAGATGCGCTTCTTCGGTGGATCGACGGCGGAGGAGACGGCGCGCGTGCTCGGCGTCTCCACGCGCACGGTCGAGCGCGAGTGGCGCAGCGCACGCGCTTGGCTCTTCACGCGGCTCGGTGGGGCCGGCGCGGACGATCCGTCGTGAAAACGCAGCGTTGGCAGCGCATCTCGAACCTGTTGGAGCGGGCGATCGACTTGGACGTGCCTGCCCGCCGAAGGTTGTACGAACACGAGTGTCCCGACGACCCCACGCTCGGTGAGGAGGTCGAACGCCTCGTCGTGGCCGACACCGGAGCGCGCGGATTCCTCGAGCCTCCTCCCGGTCCGAGTGCCGCCGATCCTCTTCGACCGACGAGTGCCGGCGATCGCATCGGCGCCTACACGTTGGTCCGGCGGATCGCGGCGGGCGGGATGGGTGTGGTCTACGAAGCGCGACAGGAGCGCCCGAATCGACGCGTCGCGTTGAAGCTCGTGCAGTCTTCTCTGGTCGACGCCGCGGCACTCCGTCGTTTTCGGTACGAAGCCGAAGCGCTCGGACGACTTCGACATCCCGGAGTCGCGCAGGTGTACGAGGCCGGCGTGGACGTGGACGAACATGGCGAAGAACGGCCGTTCCTCGCGATGGAGTTCATCGAGGGCGCGCGCGCAGTGACGGTATACGTCCGCGAACGTGAGCTGTCCTTCGTCGACATCGCACGTCTCGCGGTCGAGATCTGCGCGGCTGTCCAGCACGGCCACGAGCGCGGCGTCCTCCATCGCGACTTGAAACCCTCCAACGTGCTCGTGGACGCGTCGGGCATAGTGAAGGTCATCGACTTCGGTATCGCCAGGGTACTCGGCGATCAAGCGACACGCGCCACGCTCGCGGGCGAGCTCGTCGGAACGCTCACGTCGATGAGTCCCGAACAACTGGAGGGAGACCTCGACTCCATCGACGTGCGCGCGGACGTCTTCGCGATCGGGACTCTGCTGTACGAGATGCTCTGCGGAGATCCGCCGCTCGATCTGCGTGGGCTCTCGCTCAGCGAAGCGCTGACGAAGGCGCGCACATCCACCCCCGCTGCTCCGAGCAGCAAACGCGCGGGAATTCCGTTGGAGTTGGAGTGGATCGTGTTGCGCGCGATGGAATCGGAACGCGTGCGTCGCTACGCGTCCGCCGCGGATCTCGCTCGCGACTTGGAACGCTTCCTGGGCGACGAGCCGGTCCTCGCTGGTCCACCGTCGACCGTCTACCGCGTGACGAAGTTCGTGCGTCGCAACCGCATCGTAGTCGCAGCTTCCGTAGCAATCCTCGTCGCGATCGTCGTTGGCGCGATCGTCGCGGTCGTGCAGCGCAATCGCGCCGTCGTCGCGAAGGAACGGGCCGAATTCGCCGAGGATTTGGCTCAGAAGCGGTTGAGACAGCTCGAATCGGAAGCGCGCACGAACCGCGAGCTGGCTGATTTCCAGGGGAGCATCCTGAGGAGCGCGGACCCCGACGGCTCGGGTCGGGACGCGCGCGTGATCGACGCCCTGGCCAGAGCTTCCGCGGAATTGGATGCGCGACCGGCTCTCGATCCGGGCCTTGGCCTCGTCCTGCGTCGATCCATCGTCGATGCGTACCTCGCGATCGGGTCCGATGCCGAAGTTCGGCGCGAGCTCGATCGGATGCGACCGGTCTGGGAAGCGATCCATCCGCCGGACTCCCCGGTACGCATGGAACTCGAGCGAATCGCGATCGATGCCGAATCGTTCGTGGGCGGCGTGCACGATCGACTGAGCCGAGCTCGCGCAGGTCTACGACGTGCGGAATCGGTGCTCGGGGTCAACTCCGACGAGACCGCGCGCTGGAAGCTGACCGTAGCGCACAACGCCGTCGCGATCGGTGAGGTCGACGAAGCGGAACGGCTCGCGGATTCGGCGCGGGTCCAGTTCGAGGCTAGCTCCGGACCAGCCTCGCCGGACGCGCTCGGTGCACGCTCCGTATACGGATCGTCGCTCAACGAATCGCGGCGCTGGGTCGAAGCCGAGACGTGGTTGCGCGGAACGTACGAGGTGTGCGCGGCCCAGTTCGGCGAGGACCACGAGCAAACGTTGATTGCCAAGAAGGAGTACGCCACGTCAGTCGGGCAGAACGAGCGCGCCGAAGAGGCCGTGCTCATCCTCGCGGAGGTCGTGGCCGCGCACGAGCGACGCAATGGGCGCGATTCCGTGCGCGGGGTCTCCGCTCGGCTGGCACTCTGCGAGGCCCTACTGGAAGCCCGGCGTCCGAGCGATTCCCTGATCGAAGCCGATGCCGTGCTCGCGGACGTGACCGCGAGGTATGGCGAACGGCACCGGCACGTCTACGAAGCGCAGCAGTGCAAGGCCAGCGCGCTCGCGGCCTTGGGACACGTGGCAGAGGCTTTGTCACTCCTCGAGACCGCGCTGATGGCGGCGATTCGCGACCTCGGCGAGGAGGATGTCGGTGTGATCAAGTTGCGTGACGCGCTCGGGCGGAATCTCTACGCGGCGGGTCGTTTCGAGGAAGCCGTCGCACACTTCGGCGAAGCGTGGCGACTCGCTGGCCGAGTTCGAGGCGATGAGTCCGCGACCGCGCTGTCGTACGGCTTCCGGTACGCGACGACTCTCGGCTCGTTCGGTCGCGAGCGCGAGGCCATCGCAATGTACGAGTCCGTGCTCGCGGCACAGGATCGCCGCCTTGGCCCGTGGCATCGTGACTCCTTGAGCACGCTGGGGAACTTGACCACGGTCCAGATCAACATCGACGAGCTCGCGGGTGCGTCGTGTACCGTCCACGACTTCGTGACGCGCGTCGAGTCGGATCCGAACGCGCTGCCGTCCGCGCGCGCCGAGGCGCGTTGGACCCTCGGACGCCTTTTGCGCGCCACGGGCGATGACGAAGGAGCCGCCGAGAGTTTCGCGCTGGCATCCGCCTCGTGGGAGAAATGCGGCCTCGCGAGCACAGCGCGGGCGATCCACTGCTTGCTCGACGAGGCCTTCACGTTGGACATCTTGAAGGAACACTCGACCGCGCGTCATCTCCGGGAACGAGCCGCCGTGCTTGTGATCATCGCCCCGCAATCGCCGCAGGTGGAAGCGCGCGTCTACAGTTCGCTCGCTTGGTGCTGGCAGAAGTCCGGCGACCCCGAAGCGGCGCGCGATCTCGCGCGGATGGTGCTCGCCGGTCCAGGCCCCATCGAGGCGAACGTGCGCCGGGTGACCGAGCAGATGGCCGGGCCGGACTGAGAGCGTGCGAGGAATTCGAGCCTACACGCTCCCAGACATTGCGGGCTCCGCATCCGCGGCGGGTCACCATTGAACTTTTCACAGGCCCTGAGCGCCGCGTGGACATCGCACTGCTCTTGGGCCGAGTCCGTACTGGGCCGCAAGAATCACCTCACTTGCGTCATCCTTGCCAGTAGGCGAGACGACGCGGCTTCGTTGTGAGCTTGGGAGGAGCGTCGACGCCGCAGGGCTGTCACAAGTGGCTGAATATTGCAGCGAATCAACGACTCATCCCACTAGCTTGCTGCGATGGAATCACTTGCCGACGCTCTGACCCAGCGCGATCGCTACAAGCTGCTCATCGGCTGCATCGTCCCGCGCCCGATCGCCTTCGTGTCCACGGTCGATGCGGAGGGCCGAACGAACCTCGCGCCGTTCTCGTTCTTCAACGGCGTCGGTTCGGATCCGATGACGGTCCTCTTCTGCCCCGCGAACCGCGCGGACGGTGGTGAGAAGGACACACTCGCGAATTGCAAACCGATCGAGGAAGGCGGCACGGGTGAGTTCGTCGTGTGCGCCGCCACCGAGGACTACGCACGCGAAGTCGCAGCGTCGGCCGAGGCGTTGCCGCACGGCGAGAGCGAGTTCGAGCTGACCGGACTCGCGACGGCTCCGAGCCGTGTCGTCCGCGCGCCGCGTGTCGCACGTTCACCCTGGGCTTTCGAATGCCGCACGATCCAGATCGTGCGCACGAACCCCGGCGCACCGAGTGGCGGCAACATCGTGATCGGACGCGTCGTGCACGTGTTCCTCGACGACGACATCGTCGACGCGCGCTTCCACATCGACGCCGATCGACTGCGGGCGGTCGGTCGCATGGGCGGAATCGGTTACGCGACGACGCGCGAGCGCTACGAGATGCCGATCGGGCGTGAAGCCCTGACGCACGAAGATCCCTTCGTGTAGTCGACCTTCGCTCGCCGTCCTGGCGCGCGGACGGGCGCGCCGGTATACGAGTTCCCCCACCGGTCTCGACAAGGGAAGGATTCTCACGATGCTCCTCACGTCCGCACTGCTCGCCTCCTCGCTCGTCACGCCCTCGCCCGAACCGCTCGTGCCGGTTCAATCGAAGAAGGACCAGCAGGCGATCGCGCTGGCACACCAGCTCTCGTGGAGCTTCGTCGAGGTCCACGCGCAACTGCGCGACGTCGACGCGCTCGACGACGAACTGCAGGGTTTCGGCGGACGTGCCGCGTGGGAACTGAGCCAGGGCTTTTTCATCCGCGGCGGTCTCGACTTCTACAGCGACGACGAGGATCTGACGCGCTACGACCTCGGTATCGGCCAGCGCGTCTCCCTCGCGAACGGACTCGACGCGTTCGCGTCGGTCTCGTGGGTGTTCGTCGAAGTCGACGGCGCGGGCGGATTCGACGCCGACGACGACGGTTGGCGCGCGGAAGGCGGCTTGCGCGGCACGGCGGACGAGAAGCTCGAAGGTGAACTGCGCCTCGGCTATCAGGACGTCTCCGACAACGGACTCATCTGGGGTGCGGATCTGCGCTACTGGTTCCACTCGCAAGTCGCGATCGGCATCGGCTTCGAGCGCGAAGTCGACGACGACGTGTGGACGCTCGGACTGCGTTACTCGTTCTGAAAGCGCGTGAGGAAATCGAGTCTACGCGCTCCTGGAATCCCCTGTTGCCGCTGCGCGGCTCGAGAGCGCGTGACGACATCGAGCCCAGGATCTCTCGCGCGCGAGGCACACCGGTGAGCATCGGCACCGTGCCCGTGATTTCTTCACCGACTCCGGGTCGTGCGCTCTCGACCCGCTTCCGATGCGACTCCCCGCACTACGCGCTGCCGTAGACTCCCGTCGGCTGGACGACATGAGTCACGACGATCCGGATCGGAAGGAACAGCTCGTCCGCCGGTTCACGGTGCTCGGTCTGTGGGTGCTCGTCTTCAACGGCATCCTCGGTGCGGGCATCTTCGGTCTGCCGGCGAAGGTCGCGGCGCAGGTCGGTTCGTACAGCCCGTTGCTCTTCGTCCTGTGCGGCGTGCTCATGGCGCCGATCGTGCTCTGCTTCGCTGAGGCTGCGAGCTACGTCCGCGCGACGGGCGGTCCGATCCTCTACGTGAGCACGGTCTTCGGACCGTTCGCGGCGTTCCAGACGGGTTGGGGCCTCTACGTCTCGCGGGCGACGGCGTTCGCGGCGAACGTCAACTTGCTCGTCGTCTCGCTCGGTTGGTTGTGGGAATCAGCGCTCACCGGAGCGACGCGCACGCTCCTGATCGTCGGCATCTGCGGCGGACTCACGCTCGTCAACGTCGTCGGCAACAAGCACGCGATGCGGACAGCGGGCATCCTGACGTTGCTCAAGCTCGGACCGATCCTCCTGCTCGTCATCGCGGGGTTGGCTTCGCTCACACCGACACTCTTCCCCACCGCGTCCGAGCCGCTACCCGCCGTTACCAGCCTCGGATCGGCCGTGCTGCTCGCGATGTACGCCTTCGTGGGCTGGGAAGTTGCGCTCGTTCCCGCGGGCGAGGCCAAGAATCCAGAGCGTGATCTACCGCGCGCACTGCTCTTCGGACTCGCGAGCATCGTCGTGCTCTACGTGGCGATCCAATCCGTCTGTGTCGCTGCACTGCCCGATCTCGCGCGCTCGGAGCGGCCACTGGTCGACGCGGCGCAGGCGATCCTCGGACCCGCGGGCGCCAGCGTGTTGCTCTTCGGGGCCGTGGCCTCGATCGGCGGGAACCTGGCGGTTTCCGTGATCGCGGGCTCGCGAACGACCTACGCGATGGCGCAGGAGGGAACCCTGCCGGCATTCTTCGGCGCGGTGCACGAACGCTACCGCACGCCCGCGGTCTCCGTGATCGTCTATGGAGCGCTCGTCACGACTCTCGCGCTCAGCGGCTCGTTCGTGTGGCTCGCGGGACTGAGCGTCCTCGCTCGCGTGCTCGTATTCCTGCTCGTGATCGCCGCGCTGCCGCGACTGCGACGTCGCTTCGGCTCTGAAAAGGTCGCGTTCCGCCTGCCCGGCGGTCTGACGATCCCGATCCTCGCGGCGCTCGTCTGCTTGGGCCTCGCGATGCAGGCGAAGACGGACGCGCTGTGGACGACGCTCGCGTTCCTTGCAGTCGGCTCGGTGCTCTTCGTCGTCGCGCGGCGCGGACGTTGATCGCGATCTACAGCTTGTTCAGCCCGTTCAACGCCGCGACCTTGTACGCCTCGGCGAACGTCGGGTAGTTGAACACCGCATCGCGGAAGTACTCGACCGTCCCCTTCAGCGCGATCACCGCTTGCCCGATGTGCACGATTTCGGCCGCGTTCTCGCCGATGACGTGCACGCCCAGCACTTCGAGCGTCTCGCGGTGGAACAAGATCTTCAGGATGCCGCTCTGGTCCCCGACCATGAGCCCCTTCGCGAGCTCGGCGTAACGCGAGATGCCGACCTCGTACGGCAGCTTCGCTGCGGAAAGCTCGCGTTCGGTGCGGCCGACCATCGAGATCTCGGGGATCGTGTAGATGCCGTACGGCACGTTCGTGAGCAGACGGCACTCCGTCGTGGAGAACATGCACGTGGCCGCCATGCGTCCTTGCTCCATCGAACTCGACGCGAGCATCGGGAAGCCGATCACGTCTCCCGCCGCGTAGATGTGCGGCACGACCGTCTGGAATCCACCGTTCACGGTCAGTCGACCGCGTTCGTCGGCCGTGAGACCCGCGACCGCGAGATCGAGCGTGTCCGTGTTCGCCTGACGCCCGACCGTGTAGAGCAACGCGTCGCCGCGCACGATCTTCCCGCTCTCCGTGTCGCAAAACACGCGTCCCGATGAGTCTTTTCGTACGGTCGTGACCTTCTCACCGAGACGGAACGACGTGCCGTGCGCGCGCATGTGGACGAGCAGCGCATCGACCATCTCCTCGTCGCAGAACTCGAGGATCTGACTGCGCTGGTCGAGCACGGTCACGCGGATGCCGAGCGCCGCGAACATGGACGCGTATTCGAGCCCTACCACGCCCGCGCCGACGACGATCAACTCCTGCGGCATCGTCTCGACGCCGCCGAGTTGGTCAGCGACGAGGATCGTGGAGCCGTCGAACGGCACGTGCGGATCGCGCGCCGGTCGAGTGCCGCACGCGATGAGGACTTTGTCGGCACGCAGGTCCGTCGTCTGACCTTCGTCCTCGACCCGCAACGTGTTCGCATCGAGGAACCGCGCCAGCCCGGGCACGACCTCGACGCCGTTGCGCCGCAGTTGCGCGGTGACGACCTCGTACTCGCGACCGACGACGGTGCGCACGCGCTCGCGCAGTTCCTGGATCGTGATGCGTTCCTTGAGGACGTACCCCTGACCGTAGAACGCGCGTTGGCGAAAACCCGTCAGGTAGAGAATGACCTCGCGCAGCGTCTTCGACGGGATCGTGCCGCTGTGCAGCGAGACGCCGCCGATCAGTTGCTTCTTGTCCACGATCGCGACGGACCGGCCCAGCTTCGCGGCTGCGATCGCGCCCTTCTGTCCCGCCGGTCCGCTGCCGATGACGACGAGATCGTAGGTTTTCAGGGCCATGCGAAGCGACGCAGGATAGCGCGCGCTGCGCCTGAACCGTGCGGGATAGCGCGCACTGCGCCGGCCACCGTCCGGGATAGCGCGCACCGCACCGCGCGGGAGAGCGCGCACCGCACCGCGCGGGGAGCGCGCACCGCACCGCGCGGGGAGCGCGCACCGCACCGCGCGGGGAGCGCGCACCGCACCGCGCGGGGAGCGTGGATCGCTGCCGCGCTCAGACCGCCGCGCGCGCGAGCTGCCGCTCGTGCATCTTCGTTCCGAGCTCGGCGATCGAGCACAAGACCGGTTGGATTTCGTGCGCCAAGTCCGTCAGTCGATACTCGACGGACGGCGGCGAGCTGGCTTGCACGCGGCGCTCGATCAGACCGCGCTGCTCCAGCTCGCGCAGTCGCGTCGTCAGCACCTTGGCCGAGATCCGTCCGAGAGCGCGCCGGAGTTCGCCGAAGCGCTTCGGTCCCTGGCGCAGTTGCCACAGAACTTCGGGCGTCCACGCGCCTTGCAGAATGCGCAGTCCCTCGTGGATCGGGCAGAAGTTCTCGGGGCCGGGACCGCCGGCGCAGTCGGTCGAGGGCGCGGCGGCAGAGGTCGTGGAGTGGATGTCCATCGCCACATAGTTACCGGGGCTCACCAGGTTGTCCACGGTGACGAAACTGGCGACCCGACCCGTCGTGATCCCATGGAAGCTGACCCAGTTCGCTGTCCGTCCTCGTTCCATCCCTCGCGGCCGGGGGTCTTTCCCACCCCCGGGGGCCCGTGGAGGCGACGGACACTGAACTGGTTCGGTTTCAGCACCAACTGTTGTTGATGACCTCGCCCATGCCGCCCGCGCCCGGGACGATGTAGCTCTTCGCGTCGAGCCCCTTCTCGCGGTCCCAATACGTCCCCGGCAACGTCTCGAGCACGTCCGCGTCCGACATCCCGCGGTCGAGGCGTGCGGTGTAGACGACGAGGTCCGGGAACTCCTCGAGCACGGCGCGCAAGTACTCGGGCGTCGCGATCATCGGCAGCGCGACGATCTTCTTCGGTCGACCGTAGTCCTGCAGGTAGTGCCTCAGCGCGCGCACCGTCGTGACCCCCGTCGCGCCCATCGGATCGGGCAGGATCAACGTCGCGCCGTCGACGCGACCGCCGATCTTGCTGCCGGAGAGATCGACGCCGGTCACGTGCCCTTCCGCATCGGAACGGCGCGCCATCGTGAGGTGGTCGAGGCGCACGCTCGTTTCCGACAGCACCGCGGTGAGCAACTCGAAACACACCTGCGAGGGAACGATTCCGGCGCGAATGATGTCGACGACGACGACTTGCTCCTTCGGATCGAAGATCGGTCCGCGATAGACACCGCGCGCGGGATGCGTGGCCGACATCCGCGTCGGCACCTCACTCGGCAGCCGTACGAGCTCGCGTCCGCACGCCGTCATCAACAACGTCTGGTAGACGCTGCGCAAGAGCGCCATGAGGTCGCGGTGCGCGACGTTCGGGCTGCCTATGCGCGCCAACGCGCTGAGCAAGTAGACGTTGTCGAGGACGTGAACGCGCGGGCCGTAGCGGTGCGGGAGTTCCCATCCGCCGGGCACCTGGATCGTCTCGTGGACCATCACGCTTCCTCGACTGACCTCGTCGTCGTTCGAAACCGGCCTGGACTCTAGCGAATCGCTTCCCGGAGCGCGGCGACGAGCCGCGGCACCTCGGTGGAGGGCGTCGAACACAGCGCCACGCGCAGCGCGCCGGGCAGCGGCACGACGAAGACTCCGGCGGCTCGCAAACGCTCGGCGGCGGCCTCGGAATCGGGCGCGAAAACCGAGACGAAGAAGCCGCCTTCGTAGCGCGGGTGGCGCAATCCAGCGCGCGCGGCTTCGCGATTCCAGACCTGCACGCGCTCGTCGAGGAGCTTCACGAGGCGCGCGCTGGAT
>Ga0163149_10002107_pt1 | contig 24540 bp, 21 predicted proteins | sample OliLakLV19MP5G1_FD_148604 | JGI IMG/M metagenome (GOLD analysis project Ga0163149, IMG submission 148604) | Freshwater microbial mat bacterial communities from Lake Vanda, McMurdo Dry Valleys, Antarctica - Oligotrophic Lake LV.19.MP5.G1 | ecosystem: Environmental > Aquatic > Freshwater > Lake >... | reverse complement strand
AATATTTGTAGGGCGGTGCAATTGGGAATAAATATGTTTACTGGTCATATCTGTGTTCAATCCCTAAAAATTAGCTGATATTAATAAAAAGAGGGGAGAGATGAACAAATTTTCTCTGAAATTAGAGATGCAAAAATACTCCTCGAGATAAAACAGACAAAAATATTTCCGCAAAAATTAAAATCTAAAAAAAAATACGGTTACATTTGTTAAAATCAATTAATAGAACCTCCCTTGATAATAATAAAAAACTTTTAGGTAAATATATAGGGTATGGGAAGCATAAAACCTGGATACGCGTTGGCGGCTATTCAGCAAAGGACGCACAGCGGATTGCAAATATAAGAGCTCTGAAAAAAGCATTTCTGAATATTAAAAAACAAATGGAGCCTGATTTGGCAAAACTGGAAAACTCATTGTTAAATAGTAATTAAACATATGAAAACAATAACATTTCTTTTTATCTCTTTAATTTCTTTTACAACATTTTCACAGGAGTGGAAGTGGCTGGAGAATTCGCCTGTAACCTATGGCAAACAGGATGATGTTTTTTTTATTAATGAAAACCTGGGCTGGAGTGTAAACGGACAGGGAAATATTTTTAAAACTACGGATGGAGGAAAAACCTGGAACAATGTATTAAAACAACCGGGCACTTATTTTCGTTGCATCGCTTTTGTTGATAGTCTTCATGGCTTTGCAGGAAATATCGGAACCGATTATTATCCGGGTGTAAAGGACACAATTCCATTATACGAAACTTTTGATGGAGGTACATCATGGAAGGCAATGACCACGTTCAGCGGTCCATTCCCAAAGGGAATATGCAACTTAAATATACTGGACAAAGACCATATTTATGGATCGGGCAGAGTAGGGGGCCCCTGCTTCTTTATTAAAACTGAAGATGGCGGTAAAACCTGGTCTTCACAAAATTTGAATGATAAATTGGGAATGCTCATAGATGTAAATTTTCATAGTGTTAAAGAAGGTTTTCTTTTTGGAGGCAATTCTGCAAGTACAGAATCAGAAAGGTCTGTAATCCTTGCTACTACTGATGGCGGCAAAACATGGCAGCAGCGTTTTATATCAAAAGATACTATGGAGATGTGCTGGAAGGTTTCTTTCCCAAGTGCAAAGGTTGGTTATGTTTCTGTGTTGGGTTATGATGCACATTCTACATTCATTAAAACAATTGATGGCGGTAAAACATGGAATGAATACAAACTTATTGAATATGGTTACGAAACAAAAGGAATTGGTTTTATAAATGATAATGTTGGATGGGTTGGGGGAGAAAGAGGAACTTTACCTGTAATGAAAACACTGGATGGAGGCAAGACATGGAAGCCCGATTATTCGTTGGGGCCCTATGTAAATCGTTTCAGGTTTATCAATGGAAAAGTTGGTTATGCTATTGGTTCAACTATTTATAAAATCGATCTAAAAGCAGAAGGAAAAAAATGAAAGAGTTGTTTCATTTATTAGGAAGAAATGCTTTTTTAAACACGGAAGTAATTTGTGCTGTATTTATTTCATTTTTCTTTGCAATTCTTTTTTTGCAATCAGGATTAGATAAAATATTCAATTATAAAAGTGAATTGGTCTGGACCAAAGAACATTTTTCAAAATCTATTTTATCAAGACTGGCCTCCTTTATGTTTTATGTACTTATTCTCCTTGAATTAATAACGGGCGTTATTAGTTTAATCGCACCGTTCTTGTTTTGGTTCACTGGTGATCCTATTTGCTTTTTCTTTTCAAATGTATTATCCTGCCTTACATTGCTTGCGCTTTTCTTTGGCCAGCGGGTGGCAAAGGATTATGCCGGTGCAGTAAGCCTCACAGGATATTTTATTGTTTCTATCATAGGCATTTATTTAAGCCTTTAGGATCGAGTATGTCACCGGAAAGAAAAGTAGTAGTAATAGATAATTACGATTCTTTCACTTACAATATTGTTCATATTGTTGAGAAAATTTTAGGATACGAAATCAGTGTTTTTCGCAATGATGAAATAAGGTTGGAAGCACTCAGCCATTTTGATGATATTATCATATCTCCCGGTCCCGGACTGCCCAAAGAGGCGGGAATTACCATTCCGGTTATTAAAAAGTACTCCGCCACAAAAAAAATATTAGGTGTTTGCCTTGGACACCAGGCCATAGCTGAGGCATTCGGAGCACAGTTGAAAAATTTAAACACCGTTTATCATGGTGTTTCTACCGGAATAGAAATAACCAAACCTGATTCTCTTTTTAACGGCCTGCCAAAAATAATTAGTGTAGGCAGGTATCATTCCTGGGTGATTGATCCGTCTTCTATAAAGGGTGAGATCGAATCCATCGCTGTTGATGATATGGGGAATTGTATGGCTTTAACTCACAAAAAATACAATGTAAAAGGGCTTCAGTTTCACCCTGAATCTGTACTTACAGAATACGGAGAACAAATACTGAAAAACTGGCTATCAAATCAGGGTTAAATTTCACCAATCTTTTGCTCATTTTGTTATATTTGTAATTGAACCGGTGAAAATTTATGCTGAGACCGTTAAAATATCTGTTATTGATTGGTGGGTTTACTATCACCACCTTCGCTTTTGCTCAAAAAACTTCTGAAATTGTGAAAAGAGCTGATGTGCTCTTTAAGGCAGGGAATTATGAAGAGGCTTTGTCCGATTATTTAATTCTTTTTAAAGAAGAACCACAAAGCGAGGTGTATAGTTATCGTATAGGTATTTGTTACCTCAATACCAATATCAATAAAGCAAAAGCGGCTCCTTATCTCGAGAATGTTACAAAGCGTGAACAATATGACAACAATGCCCTGTATCTTTTGGGAAGAGCATATCATTACGCATATCGTTTTGATGATGCTATCAGGGCATACAATCGTTTTAAGGATGTTGGAAAGGGTACTGCAGAAAACATGAAAGATGTTGAGAAGCAGTTGCAATATTGCTTTAACTCAAAGGAGTTGATCAAATTCCCGGTCGATGTTAGTTTTAAAAATCTTGGACCTAATGTGAACTCTCCATATCCCGATTACTTTCCGTTCGTGTCTTCTGATGAAACATACCTCATTTTCAACTCTACCCGTGCCGAAGGTGATGCAAGGCAAAAAGAAAATGGCAGTTATTCTCCGTCTGCTTTCAAATCACAAATTAAGAACGGCAATTTCGGGAAATCACAAAACATAAGTCACTTTATTGATATGCCTGATGGCGATGAAGAGATCGTTGGTTTTTCTCCCGATGGAAAAATAATGCTTATGTACCACGATGATTTTAAGGGCTCATATAATTTGTATATGTTAAAAGCCGATACCGATTTTAGCTTTGGTGCTCCCGAAAAACTGAATGAAACAGTAAATACAAACAAACATGAGATAGCAGCATGTATAAACAACGAGGGCGATGTACTTTATTTTGCAAGTAATAGACCAGGAGGAAAAGGCGGCACTGATATTTACATGAGTAAGCGATTACCAACAGGAGCTTGGGGGTTGCCTGTAAATTTAGATGAACCTGTCAATGGTCCGGCTAATGAGGATTTTCCAAACCTTTCTGCCGATGGAAAAACACTTTACTTTAGTTCTGATGGACACACAAGCATGGGAGGATACGATATTTTTAAAGCGGCCTGGGATGAAAAAAATAATCGGTGGGTGGGAATGAAAAATTTAGGTTACCCGATTAATACACCAATCGATAATTTAAATTTCAGGATATCGGCAAAAGGGCGCTACGGGTATCTATCTGCACTGCGCGCAGGCGGGCAAGGCGATCTGGATATTTACCGGGTTGCGTTCAATGATATCGATCACAATTATGTAGTGATCAGTGGATTTATTACTGCACGTGATAAAACAGCTGTACGTCCTTTCTCAAATAAGGCCGTTTCAATAAGAGTGATCAATAATGCGAATAAGGAAGTTTTTGGAACTTACCAGCTTAACCCCATAACCGGAAAATATGTTGCCATTGTACCGCCGGGTAATTATAGTATTTCAGTTGAATATACGGGTTACGTAAGGCAGCTGGATATAGTTAATATACCAGAGAAAATTTTTACAGAAACGGAAATTAACAGGGACTTTAATTTGTTCGCTGATTCAACATGGAAACCATCGGTACTTACAGTTGATACAACAGCATTACAAAATGATTCTACGGCCGTGCCTGTTATACGTGCCGATACGACTCAAACCACCAAGTAATTTGAACAGTTCTTAATATCCTAAATTAAGGTATGATAACTTACGCTATTATTGCTCTCACATGCCTGGTTTCTATCTCTGCATTTTCGAATCAGCAGATCTATCAAAAAGCTATGTTCAATCCCTATATTGTTAATCACAATAGGGAGTGGTATCGTTTTTTCTCTCATATTTTTGTTCATGCCGATTGGGTGCATTTGTTTTTTAATATGTACGCGTTTTTTTTGTTGGGATTAGCAGTTGAGCAAAGCTATTTTCCAGCTTTGTTTGGAGAAGGAAGAGGAGAATTAAATTTTTTACTGTTATATATAGGCGGTGCGGTAGTATCTTCTTTTCCGAGTTTTGAAAAACATAAAAACAATTCTTTTTATAATTCTGTTGGAGCATCCGGCGCTGTATCTGCAGTTATTTTTTCGGCCATCTTGATCAGACCATTGAGTACGGAGATCCGTTTAATATTTCTGCCATTTCATATTCCAAGTTTTATTCTTGGTGCAGCGTATCTTGGCTACTCCTGGTACATGTCAAAAAAAGGAACTGATAATATAGGGCACGATGCACACTTTTGGGGCGCAGTGTTTGGTTTTGTTATGACAGGCATTATGAAGCCAGCACTTTTTGTTTCCTTTGCAACACAAATAAAAGATTTTTTCTAATGAACAAGGCAGTATTTTTAGACAGGGATGGAATAATTAACCGTGAAAGAGGCTACACATTCAGGTTAGAAGATTTTGAAATATTGCCTGATGTAATGGAAGTATTAACCGAATTTCAAAACAGGGGATATATACTCATTATTGTATCCAATCAAAGTGGTGTTGCCAAAGAATTATACGAACAAAAAGATGTTGAAGTGTTACATAAATATTTACTTGGCGAATTTCATAAGGAAAATATAAAAATAACGGAGATCTATTATTGCATTCATCACCCCGATACAACAAAATGCATCTGCAGAAAACCCGATTCGTTATTTATTGAAAAATCATTGGCAAGGTTTGATATCAACCCCGCTAAATCTTTTTTTATTGGCGATAAGGACAGGGATATCCAGGCTGGTGAAAAAGCCGGAGTGAAAAGTATTTTTGTAGAGGCAAATACCCCATTAAAACCACTGCTAAACGTAATACAATAATGGCTTCTCCTTTTATATATCTCGATGGGAAATATATTCCGGAAGGCGATCCCGTTTTTCATATTCATAACCGGGCATTTCGTTATGGCGACAGTATTTTTGAGACCATGAGAATTGTAAATGGTCGCTTATGTTTTTGGCCTGATCATTTTAAGCGGTTGAAAAAAGGAGCGGCATTACTTGGATATGAAATAGATGAACAGTTTTCCGAAGAAAATATAAGTGAAGCAATACGGATACTGTTTGATAAGAATGAAATAAAAAGTGATGCCCGTGTAAGACTTACTGTTTTTAGAAAAGATGGAGGATATTATTCTCCGGAAACAAATAATGTTTCAATGGCGTTGGAGGTTGAGCCAATAGCGGAAGAAGGATATGCTTTAAATATACGGGGTCTTACGGTTGATATTTTTTCGGATTACAAAAAGATTCGTAATTCTTTGTCGGCAATAAAAAATGGCAACTCAATTATATATGTTTTAGCGGGTGTTCACAAAACAAAAAATAACCTTGACGATTGTATTTTGGTAAATGATATGGGGAATATAATTGAGGCGACAAACTCTAATATTTTCGCTGTTAAAAATGGAGTATTATATACTCCGCCAATTGAAGAGGGCTGCGTTAACGGGGTAATGCGTTCACAGGTGTTAAAGATAGCTGAGCAAAGCAGGATCGCAGTATATGAAATAGAATTAAAAATGAATGTGCTCCTGAATTCCGATGAAGTTTTTTTTACGAATGCCGTTAGCGGAATAAAATGGGTGGGCGCCTATAAAGCAAAAAGGTATTTCAATAACACCGCAAAATTTTTTATTGAAAAACTGAATCAGTTTGTGTTAGAGAAGATCTAATTTAAAGAAGGATCCTCGGGAAAGTTGGCCATTATGGAATAATGTTTTCCCAATGATTTTAATAAATCCGCCCACAGCTCAGTGTTATTCTCTTTCATGATAAGGCTGTTTTGACTTTCACAAACTATCCATGATTTTTTTTTGATCTCGCTGTTTAATTGATCGGGGTTCCACCCTGAATAACCAATAAAAAAGCGAATCTCGGAAGGGCTAATTCTTTCATCCTTTATAAGTCCCTTTACTGTATCAAAGTCGCCTCCCCAATACAAACCTTTTTTTATTTCCAGGCTTCCCCCGATAATATCGCCAAGGGTATGTAAATAAAAAAGTTGGTCTTTGCATACCGGGCCGCCAAAACAAAGATGGCCCTCAAAAACCGGAAACCCGCTAATAGCGGAGTGAAGCGGTATATCGAGTACTTTATTGAGAATAAACCCAATTGTACCCTCTTCATTATGCTCAACCAATAACACTGTTGTGCGTTTGAAATAAGGATCGTCTAAAAAAGGTTCGGAAATAAGTACCCTCCCTTTATGAGGTTCTAAAGAATTGTTAAAAGAAATATCCAGGGCGGCCAAGTGCTTTATAATTAAAGATTCACTAAGATAAAGGGAAATTTGTTCATCTCATATTTTTTTAAATATGGTATTTCTCGTAAATTCATGCATTAATTTTTACTTTGAAAAACCAACATGGCTCATAGATCTTTTAGAGTAGTTCTTCTTTTCCTTTTTTCACTTGTAATGACAGTGCAGGCGCAGAACGCAAAAAAGTCGTTTAAGGCCGGTGAAAAATTTTTAGAACTTAAAAATTATAAAGACGCGATCAATAATTTTACTTCGGCAATTAACGCCGATCCTAATTTTGATAAAGCATATGTGGCCAGGGCGGGTTGTTATGAGGTGTTAGGTGAAAAGGAGAAGGCGATCGCCGATTATGAAAGAGCCATAGTTTTTATGCCAAAGGAGAAAGAGCTTTATTGCAAGGCAGGCCGTTTATACCTGGAGTTAGGCGATTATACAAATGCCGATAAAAAATACAAGAAGGTGCTTGAAATGGATGATAAATATGTGGATGCTATCGATGGTATGATCGGTGTCCTGCATAAAACACAACGCTATCACGAGGCGCTTAAATACTGTGAAACAGCTTTGGATGAGAAAAAAACTGCTGTTAATTATTTTAATCTTGCGCTCACATTGGATAGTCTAAAGAGTTATGTAGAAGCGGAGAAAAATTATAAGCAAGCCAAGTACTACGATTCAAAATATATAATTGCATATGTTGGACTTAGTAATGTTCAGCTAAAACTTAAAAAAGAAGAAGAGGCATTAAAGACCTGTGAAGCCGCGCTGTTAAAATCTCCCGAGAATATTGATATTCTAACAGCCCGCAGTTCAGTATATGCAGCCAAGAACGATCTGCAGCTTGCTGTGAATGATATCAGTAAAGTTCTAGCATCCAAACCCGGCGAGCGGGAGTTTATGTTACGCGCCGGTTATTATCAAAAATTAGGACAGTATCAAAACGCAGTAACCGATTATTCCAAAGCAATTGAATTCAACCCTAAAAATGTAGATGCTTATTATTACAGGGCCACCAACTATGAGCAAATGACCAAATACTCATTGGCTACAAAAGACTATGAAAAATTATTACAGTTAATACCCCGCGACGAAAAGGCTGCACAGCTGCTCGAGAGTGTAAAGAAAAAGTTATATGAATTTAACCGTGAGACCAATAAACCGGAGATCATGATCGCGTCGCCAAAGGTGGATAAAAAGAATGTGATGAAAGTGGCGGGTGACCTGAACGAAATCGTTATTAATGGTTCGATCGAAGATGAAAACTTTATCAAATCCATTACTGTTAATTCAGCTAAAGTGGAGTTTAAAAAGGATACAACAAGTCCTTCTTTTTCCGCCAATGTAAAAATGGATAACCTCAAGGAAGTAACTGTTGAGGCGGAAGATATTTATCAGAATAAAAGAACAGTTACTTATACCATTGAAAAAACAGAAGTGAGCAAACCTCTTGTTGCCTTGTTGGCTCCCTATGCTTCATTCGATAACGAAGTTTATTTACCCAATGAGTCGCCTGAACTTTATGTAGAGGGTATTATAAAGGATGAAAGCTTAATAAGTTCTGTAATTGTGGATGGCGTGAACGCAAGTTTTGATCTTACCCAATTGAATCCCAAATTCAGTGCTACAATAAAGATTGCTTATAAAGAAAAGTTTAGGGTAAGCGTTCAGGATATTTATGGTAATGAGACCATCACCGAATATAAAGTGAGTAAAGGTGCTACGGGAGACAATAATCCTATGGGGATAACCTGGATGATATTTATAGAAAATTCCAATTACAATTCCTTTTCCAGACTGGAAGGGCCCGAAAAAGATATTAGGATGATGAAGTCGTCACTTACAGGTTATAAAGTAAGTAATGTCATTCATAAGAAAAATATGACTAAAGCCGATTTGGAAAAGTTTTTTTCAATTGAATTGAGAGATCTGCTAAAGAGTAATAAAGTGAATTCTGTTATGATCTGGTATGCAGGACATGGTAAAATGATTAATGATGTAGGGTATTGGATTCCTGTAGATGCAAAACTGGATGAAGAAATAAGTTATTTTAACCTGGGCAGCTTGCGTTCCTACCTTCAAAATTATGCTCAGGTGGTGCATATGCTCGTTGTAACTGATGCTTGCGAATCTGGAGAGACTTTTATTTCGGCAAGACGGGATTCGCCTTCTACATGCGATGACTGGGAAAAAACAAAGTTTAAATCAGCGCAGGTAGTAACATCGGCAGGTTTTGAATTGGCTTCTGATAATTCTCAGTTTGCTACAGTATTCTCGGGTTCCTTAACCAATAACCCCGAACCTTGTATTGCAATTGATAAAGTATATAAAAAAATTGAGTCGGCATTTGAAATTTCCGGAAAGCAAAAACCCAAATTCGGTGTAATTAAAAATGTACCCGACGATGCGGGGAGCTTCTTTTTTATTAAAAAGTAAATTTTCTTAATACTTTATAATAGTTTATTTTTAGCATGTATTTCTCATGCTGAAAAAATCTTTTAAACCTGTCTTTTTTCTTCTGGCTCTTTCCTGCCTTTTTTTCAAGGTAAGAGCTCAAACTTATCACTTCGATAATTATACTGTACAGGATGGACTTTCGCAATCCAATGTAGTTGGCATTGTGCAGGATAAGGCTGGTTTTTATTGGCTGGCAACCGAAAGTGGTTTAAGCAGGTTCGATGGAAAAACATTTCAGAACTATAGCACAGAGGATGGTCTGGCAGATAATAATATAAAAGCGATCCTGCTGGATACAAAAGGAAATATGTGGCTGGGCCACAGTACCGGAGTTTTGACAATTTACGATGGGAAAAAATTTAGGACCGTTGCTCCCGAAGGTTTTCCCGCAGATAAATCAATTGAGTTAATATACGAGGACAGGGACGGAAAGATTTGGATTTCGGTTTTTGGCTTTGGCGTTGTTTGTTTTGAGAATCCCAGTGCAGGCATGGTTAAAAAGGAAAATTACAAGTTTTACAGCAGCAAGGAGGGTCTGAATGAATATGTTTCTTCTATCATACAGGATAAAAATAAAAATTATTGGTTTGCAACAGGTATAGGAATTAAGACACTAAAAAAAGGAGAAACAACATTTGATTTTTTTAGTGATCCTGAACTTCACGGACAGCTAGGGGTATCACTTAAGGAAGATTCAAAAGGAAATATCTGGATAGGTACTTATTCATCTTCCACCGCGATCCTTGCATGCTTCGATCCCGTTACAAAAAAAACAAATGCTTATGCCACAAGTGTATGGGTAAATAATATTTTCGAAAGTGCCGATGGAATCATCTGGGCATTGGAGTGGGGTGGAGGTATACTTCGTGTGAAGGATGGAAAGACAGATGTGATCACGGTGGATAATGGTTTGTCAAGCAATAAAATAAGTTCATTGATGCAGGATCGCGAAGGGAATATTCTCTTAGCAAATTATGGTACAGGTATTTCTGTTTATAAGGGAGATAAATTTATCGGGTATAAAGTAAACAATGGCTTATTGGATAATAAAGTAAGTTCCGTAGCAATAGATGGAAATAATAATGTTTGGGTGGGAAGTGTAAATGGCGTAAGTGTGATTAATAAAAATGGTACAATAAAAACATATACTTCAATAAATGGAAATGAATGCAGGAATGTATATGCAATTGTAAGCGATAAAAGTGGTGATGTCTGGATGAGTTCCGACGGAAGATTATATAAACATGTAACTGTTTCCGATAAATTTGTTTCCTTCCCTGTGTTGGAAAATTTTATAGATGGCAGACAGGTAATTACATCTCTTGCCATTGATAAAAAAAATAATGTATGGATAGGTACCATTGACGGATTATTGTACTACAATACTTCTGCCGGGCAGCCGAGTTCTTATAGAACAGTTGATGGTTTATTAGGGAACGCAATCGATGCCGTATACTGCGATAGCAAAAACAGGTTGTGGGTAGCCTGTAAATCAAAAGGGATATCCATGTACGATGGTAAGTTTTTTGTTTCGTATACAAAATTCGATGGGTTTAATAATACAAGTCCAACTGCTTTTGCTGATGGTAATAATGAGAATATCTGGATAGGAACTAAAGGCGGAGGTGTGTACAGGTATGATGGTAGAAATTTTCACACTTACCGTTCCAATGAAGGCCTGCCATCGGATTATATTAACCTTGTTAAAGTAGATGCGGAAAATAAACTTTGGTTGGGAACTAACAAGGGCCTTGTGCAATTTGATTACGAAAAAAGCAACGCAATAGTCTATGGTAGACGTGAAGGTTTTTCGGGTGTTGAAACATCAACCAATGCAGTCGCTCTTGATGATGATGGCTCATTGTGGATAGGAACGGTAAACGGTGTAATGAAGTATGATGCAAAAAAATACAAAAAAAATACTATACCTCCATTCCTGCATGTAAATTCAGTTAAGATCAATAACAAGGATGTTGGTTTGCAGGAACATTATGAATTAGGCTATGAAGAAAATTCGTTCAGGGTAGATTTTGTCGGGATAAGTTTAAATAACCCTGAGAAAGTTACTTATAGTATTTTGCTCGATGGTTACGATAAGGAATGGAGACCAGCAACGAAACAATCTTTTGAGATTTTTTCTAATCTTCCACCCAATGATTATAAATTAGCTATTAAGGCTTGTAATGCTGAAGGTGCTTGTGTTTCGGAGCCTATTGGTTTTACATTTTATATTAAACCTCCATTCTGGAAAACCTGGTGGTTTTATTTAACCTGTGCTGTTTTAATAATAACAATAATTGTTGTGTACATTAAAATAAGAGAACGGCAGCTGATCGCGGAGAAAAAAGTACTGGAAGAAAAAGTGCACGAGCGTACAGCGGAGGTGGTGCAAAAAAATATTGAGTTGGATGAAAAAAACAAAGATATTACGGCAAGTATCCGCTACGCGAAACGTATACAGGATGCAATATTATTACCGGATGATCTTGTAAAACAGTATTTACCCAAAACATTTGTATTATTTAATCCTAAGGATATTGTGAGTGGTGATTTTTATTGGATATATGATAAAAAGGATACGGTATTGTTTGCCGCGGTTGATTGTACTGGGCATGGAGTGCCGGGTGCATTTATGTCGATAGTGGGACACAACCTGCTCGATAAAATTGTTGGAGAGGACGGAGTAACACAACCCGGAGATATTCTCGATGCACTTAATAAAAGTGTAAGCGATACCTTGCGTCAGTCACAATCTGAGGATCAAAGTATAAAGGATGGAATGGACATTGCGCTTTGTTGTTTTGATCGTAAAACAAATGAGCTCCAGTTTGCCGGGGCACATAATCCGCTTTGGGTAATTCGCAATGGTGAGCTTATTGAATTTAAGGGCAACAAATTTCCGATCGGAAATTTAAAAGAAGGCGAACAGAAAAAATTCACTAACAATTCTATTACCCTACAAAAAGGTGATACAGCCTACGTTTTTTCCGATGGTTATGCCGATCAGTTTGGCGGGCCAAAAGGAAAAAAATTTATGTACAGCCAATTTAAAAGTAAACTTATCTCAATTCAGCACATGGATATGGAGCAGCAAGCTGTTCACCTAAAAACCTTTATCAGTGAATGGATGGGAGCGCTTGAGCAGGTGGATGATATACTGGTGATCGGAACCAGGCTGTAATATCATTTTTTGCCAGAATCATTATAAAGCCTGTGTAATACAATAGCCCCCGTTCGCGCGTATCCGCGCGAACGGAGTAATTACAGAAAACTGTCCTCCTGAATAAAAGTTTTTGAATATGAAAACACTCTTTTTTGTTATTGCATTAATTTTCAGCATGTCGGTATATTCACAAGCTAAAAGTGATACGTTGTATTTAAAAAACGTGCATTTAAAATGGATTGAGGAGAATAATGCTGGATTAAAAATATTAGGAAGTGATACTACTATAATGTTAAAAGGTAAAGCATATTCAACGGGTCAAATCTCTATGGATAATTATCATGCCTTAATAAATTATAAAAAAGTTAAAAAGGAATTGTCTCCAATAATTTTATTGCAAGATGATGGCAAAAGGCTCAAAGTATATTATACAAATGGAGAATGCATATTAGGTCCCTACAGAGAGTATTATGATACTGGCTTATTGAAGATTGATGGTAGTTATGATTGGAAAGTTTATAAAAGAAAACTTGGTACATGGAAGTACTATGATGAAACTGGCAAACTAACCAAAGAGATTACCTATAATGATAAAGGAAAAAAATAAAAAATAAAAAATAAACAATAAGAAAACTAAATAATCCCATAGTTAAAGAAGCCCAAGTTTTGGTCAAGCATCACTGTATCACTTGATCTGTTACAAAATCAAGAAAACAGCTCCATAGGGATGATTAGAACTTGTACTTAGCAGGGTTCTGTCTGCTATCTACAAATAAAAGCAGTTCAATATGGTTGGGTAAAACTTTATATAACAGGAGTGTTTTACTTTTGATAACACATTTGTGTATTTGTTTTTTGTCAGATAAGTAAGGGTACATTAGAGGCTGCTTTGCAATGGCTGTTACAGTGGTATCTACTTCCACCAGTAAAGTGGTAATTACTTTTGCAGGCCACTTGTCCTCTAAAAAACCAACAAGTGAATCCAAGCTTTTTTCAGCTTGGGGAGACCAAATAACTTTCAGGGCCATTACAAATACTTCCCTTTGTATTTAGCCATCACCTTTTCATGGGATTTACCTTCCCCATTTTTTAGTGACAAGATGGCTTCTTCAATTTTCCCCTGCTGTTGTTTGGATAAAGAATCCCAGCCATCAGACTTTAAGGAGTTAACATAGGCTCTTACTTTTTTCAGAGTAGAACTGTCAAATGAGAGAAGGGATTTATATATATCAACTAAAGTTTCTGCTGTGCTCATGGTAAAGAAATTTTGTACTACAAATATACCCCAAAAGCAGCAGAATAAAAAAGGGATGTTTTCAATCCGTGCCGAGGGGGATATTAAGATCTTACCAGTAGGTTGGTTAAAGTATTAACTTTAAGATTACAAAAACAAAACAATTTAAATAAATGAACGGAAATACTCATGCAAAAATCAGAGCTATAATTACCGGTGCAACCGGAATGGTAGGTGAAGGTGTGTTGCATGAATGTTTGCAGCACCCGGATGTTGAACAGGTACTTATTGTTAACAGGAAAGCAAGCGGAATGATTCATCCTAAATTAAAAGAGATAGTCCATCCTGATTTTTTTAATTTGTCGGCCATAGAGAATCAATTGCAAAATTACAATGCTTGCTTTTTCTGCTTAGGTGTTTCTTCAGTTGGAATGAAGGAGGATGAATTTAATAAGTTCACACATACATTAACTTTGAACTTTGCGCAAACCCTGGTAAAGTATAATAAGGATATGACTTTTTGTTATGTTTCCGGAGCCGGTACCGATAGTACAGAGAAAGGAAAAACGATGTGGGCCAGGGTAAAAGGAAGAACAGAGAATGATCTGGCAAAACTTTCGTTTAAACAAGTTTATAATTTCAGGCCGGGGGTAATGTCACCAACAAAGGGCTTAAAAAATACTTTGAGTTTTTATAAATACCTTGGATGGTTAATGCCAATACTAAGGTTGTTTGCACCGGGTGTTATTTGTACACTTAAGGAAGTGGGATTGGCAATGGTAAATTCGGTAAACAAAGGTTATGAAAAACAAACGATAGAGGTAAGCGATATAAAAGTTTTAGCAAAAAAATAATTATGAAATAGCCATGTTTGCGAAAAGCAAACACCAATAGAAATGAATAGATGAAGATGGCGTATTCCCTGCTCGACGGCAGGCGGGCATATGACAACCAGTGATTAAAAAATTATATACAGATGAAAAAAGTAAGTTTGTTTTTTACAATAATATTTATTCTTCCGCTGATCATATTTAATGCCTGCGGACAAGCACAGAATAAAAAAAGCGAGCCGGAAAAAGCAGCTGATACTAAAAACCTCGTCGACAAACCAAACAATCCATATTATTCCAATACCGATACCGCTAAATTAAATTTGCCGGACGAAGAATGGAAAAAGATCCTTCCGGCTGATGTATATGAGGTTTCGAGACATGCGGATACGGAAAGACCGTTCACGGGTAAGTATTGGAACTCTGAGGAAAAGGGAACTTATTATTGTGCTGCCTGCGGCAATAAATTATTCAGGTCGGATGCCAAATTTTCCAGCAACTGCGGCTGGCCAAGTTTTTTTGAACAGGAAAATAAAACAAGTGTAATTTATCGTGAAGATAATACATTAGGAATGGAAAGAACCGAAGCGCTGTGTGGCAGGTGTAATGGGCACCTCGGGCATCTTTTTAATGATGGTCCACCGCCAACAGGTAAAAGATATTGCATGAATTCTATTGTTCTTGACTTTATTCCGGACACTAAATAGTTATGGTCAGTGAAACCGCTTTTCGAAAAATAGCTTTGTCTCTTCCGGAAGTCATAGAGGAACCGCACTTTGAAAAAATTTCCTTCAGAGTAAGAAAAAAAATATTTGCTACGCTTGATCGTAAGAACAGCAGGGCTTGTCTGAAACTTTCGCTAATTAACCAAAATGTTTTTTCGGCATATGATAAATCTGTAATATTTCCTGTTCCTAATAAATGGGGAAAGCAAGGGTGGACATTTGTTGATATGAAAAAAGTACGGAAGGATTTGTTTGTTGATGCACTTACCACTGCATACTATGCTGTGGTTAAGAATTCTGCTAAATAATAATAAATCTTTACCTGATGAGGGTTACATTTCCTTTCTTGTGTACTTCCTGGCTATTCAGTAGGCCTGCATTGATGATGTAAGAAAATACCGCAGCGTCTAATGGCTCCTTATTATATGTTCCATCCCAGCCAATATTTATATCGGTTGTTTCGAATACTTTTTCACCCCATCTGTCATAAATGGTCAATGCAAAATAGGAGACACAATTATTGTAAGCTTTAAAAACATCATTCTGCCCGTCTGCATTAGGGGAAAAAACATTAGGCACAAAAAACTCATAACATAAAAGGTCTACTGTAACCGTTACTGAATCGAGGCTGGTGCAGCCATTGTCATCTGTTACTAAAACATAATATTTTGTTGTTATTAGTGGCGAAGCTGTTGGTGAAGGACAATCTATACAACTTAATCCTGTTGCAGAATACCAGGAGTAAGTACCGCCTCCGCTTGCTGTTAATACAACATTTGATCCAACAATAATTGTTGCGCTGCTTCCTGCATCCGCTACAGGTGGTATAAATACAGTTATCATTACACTGTCAATATCAGGACAAGCACCATTAAGTGTGGTCATGGTATATGATGTGGAAATGTTTGGGCTGATATTAATTGTTGAAGTGGTTTCTCCGGTGTTCCATAAAAAATTAGTTCCTCCCGATCCGTTCAGCACTGCGCTTTCACCTCTGCATATAGTATCATCAGGTCCTGCATCTGCTACAGGATAATTATTCACTACAATATGTATCGATGTAGTATCGCTGCATAAGCCATTGTCGCCCGTTATGGAAAAAGTTGTACTGCCAGTTGGATGCACAGTTAATATTGTTGCACTCGAACCTGTGCTCCATATGTAAGTTGTTCCACCAGATGCACTCAGCACAGCGCTATCACCAGTACAAATGGAGGTGTTTCCATTTATAGAAATAGCAGGTAAATTAATAACAGCAACATTAATATTGGCAGTGTCCTTACACCCATTGGTATTAACCACAACAGAATAAGTTGTATTGCCGGTTGGCGTAACATTTATTGAAGTATTGGTAGAAGTATTGCTCCAAGTGTATGTGGTGCCTCCCGAGGCTGTCAACGTTAAATTGATTCCGGAACAAATAGTGGTATCGTTGTTTGCAAATGCTGTAGGTGCAGGCGAAATAGTAATAGCTGTTTGTACAGAATCAGATATACAATCGCTTATGTATTTATAGCTAACAGTGTATGTACCCTGCGCGGAATAAATATGTATTGGATTTTGTAAGCTTGAGGAATTTGCAGCGCCACTCCCGGGATCTCCGAAATTCCAGCTCCAGGAAGGGTTTGCAAAGCAGCTGATATTTGTGGTATCTGTAAATGTTGTCGTGTCGCCCGGACATGAAGCAAGGTAACTAAACCCGACATTTGTATTGTTTGTTGAATTATCGGTGTTGTAATAATTCTCCGGTAAGTTTGGTAATCCAAAACTTGACATTTTTCCATTGAGCCAAAAACCTGCGTCAACAAAATTACAAGCGGCTCCGGCAGTATTTGGGAAATCGATCGTAAACAGGCTGTCCTTATTTGTTGTTCCACGTGCGCCATATATTTTAAGATCGGGAGCAAGCTGCATAGAACCAACAGTGTACTTACTTCTTCCGACAAAAGTTTGTGACGCTAAAAAATTCGGGGCATTAAAATCATATTGAAAAATACTTCCGCCAATACCGCTCGACTCGGACTTATACAATTTAGAACCATCGGAAGAAAAAGAAAGTCCGTAGTAAAAATTATTTCCCGTAAGCACATGTGGAATGTTTATATAATTACTTAATACGCCGGTCGCATTACAAAAATCATATATGGAAATATCCCTGTTACCAAGACCGCTGTAATTAGATACTGCAAGGTGTTTACCGTTTGGAGAAAACTTTATAATACCCTGCCCAAAACCTCCTGTCAGTGTGGGGCCTATGGAAGATATCACAGGAACATTTAATCCGGTTGGAGTAAGCAGGTAAGCATAAAACTTTTTGTTCTGGTATTCATGTGTCATGATCCAGAAATCTCTGCCATTGCAATGAACCACGGAAGCAATTTGCTCTGTTGCCGGATAAAGCAGCGGCTGGTTTTTAACTGTTACTTCATTTAATGCAACATCAACTATGCTGTAACGAAACCCATTTGCTCCTAATTGGTAATCCTGTGTGAAGACATAATAAATTGTATTGCCTCCGGGTAATGGAACAATAAGTGCCGACTGAGCGGTTGAAGTAGCACCCATAAGTCCTGTTCCGTTTGTCATCGCGGTGTGGTTCTGGTCCCAAACCGTAACACCATCAGTATAAAATAAAATATTTCCATTCGCATCACAAATGGAAGAACAGCCTTCGTCAGAATTTGATTTTCCATCTGTTAAAGGTTTTGGAGGCGAGCATTTAAAATCTATTCCGGCGTTTCTTCCAAAGTACCACACATAAGTTAAAGGCGGTGGAATATAGGTGTTAGGATTTGATATGGTAATATTGCCGGCTGGGTTAGTAACAAGAGGCACATTACCAACGCCGCCTACCACCACATTGATACATTGTGCATCAATATTGTCACCGGCCGTTGCTCCTGGAACCACATCGAAGGTGAGCCAGAAATAATTTTTACCTGTGGTATTGGTTTGGAATGTTTGAGCGCCGTTAATATTAAAGTTAGCTGCAGGCGCAGCGCTTCCGAATAATGTTGTTGTGGCAAATATTGGAGAGTTGGCGGTGAACCATAATTGGGCGTTGGTAATGTCGGCAAGACTTGTTGTTCCTGTTGTAGTAATATTGAATTGTGTTGCCTGTAATGCGTTAAGTGTATTGGATGTAAATATTTCTATGCCAATAATACGCTGGTTGGTTACAGGTGGCATTACGCAGGAAGCCAGTACCTGGAAAACAACCGATGAATCATATACCATATTGACTTCGGAAATATTTATTGTATAATCTTCAATATCGCCTGTTGGCTGGTTAGTAGCACAAGGAGTTGGAATTGGATTTCCTTTTTGATCCGAAGCAATACGCATAAGCGTGTTTCCTAATGTCGCATTTGGTGGTACATATAAAGAAAATACCAAAGGAACTCCCGCTGCAATATTACCTAAGGAATACGATTCTCCTACATCTGTTAATATGTTATTTTGATTCCAGTCCACCCAAACCATAGTTGCTTGTGATGTAAATCCAACTGTTACAGATAAGTTGTATGTCGCGTTTCTCAAAAGGGTAGTGCTGAGTGCAGTATAATTCTGGTACCCTTGCTGCGTAGCGGTATTGTTATTGATCGTGTTTAATGTAACATTTGAAATGCCAACGTTACTTGCAGAGCCAAGCACTGCCGGTACACAATATTGAGAATAGGAGTGAACTGTGAAAAAGGAAAATATAAAGACGAAGTGAAAGCGACTCATTTATTGGTTTGAATACTTGTAACTAAGATAATAATCAACAAAGGGGAAGTATATTTTTTATTTGAGGAATATTGGTAATCGAAGAACTGTTTCCGGATTTTTAAAATGTATGTTGCCTGCTAGTCAACTACTACTCTTAAGTTAAAACTTGCTTTACCATCATCCAGCTTTAAAAGATAAACGCCCTTGGAAAGGGTTTCTTTATCCAGGGAAAATGTAAGGTCGCCAGCGGGTTTTTCTCCTGTGGCAATGTTCAATACTTTTCTTCCCGTAATATCAAATAAGCCAAGCTGAATAGTACTACGCTCAAGAAGTTTTACAGTGATAACCGAATTGTTTTCCAAAGGATTTGGATATACTACCATAGAGCTCTTGCTTATGGTTTCATTTTCAATACCAGAGAAAAAGCTACTAAGGTTAATGTCATCTATATAAATATTATTGCCTAAGGCCGATGTAAATTTAAACCTGAACCTTACATTGGCAGAGTTCATGAATGGAGCAAGGTTCACATATTCTTTTCTCCAGTCGGTCGGGTTTGTTGGTGTAAAATAACTCCATGTACTCGATGATGTTGCAAGTCCAAGTGATCCATATTTAAGATAGCGGGAATCCCATGTTTGTCCGCAATCCGAAGATGCGAATACTTCAAGGGCGTCATCTTCATTATTTTGCTGGGTGTAGGATAACATAAATGATAAAACAGGGTATTGCACAGCGGTGCAGTTGAAACCAACACTAAAGAAATCATCTGAAGTTCCATCGGTTGTGTTTAAAAAATTGTCAAGATGAATACATTTATTACCGGTGTATGCCACTGAAGAGGTAGTGGACCAGCCGTTACTACCATCTTCATCAAAAATGGTCCAGTTTGAATTTGGTATAGATGTTCCTTCAAAATCTTCTGTATAATTACTTACCGAATATGCCGCCGTTGACGGAAGCACCTGAACATAACTTGTTTTACTTATCTGATCAGCTCCCGAGCTATTATTTACGCTTAATGAAACGGTATAAACTCCGGCACTTGAATAAGTAACGGTTTCGGATGAACTTGTGGAACTTGTAATGCTTGCTCCGGGGAAAGACCAGTTCCATGAAGTAGGATTGCCATTCCATGAAGCGTCATTAAAAGTTACCGGAACTCCAACGCAAACAAATTGTGAGTTCGAAAAGAAATCTGCAACCGGAGTACAAACCGTAGGTGAACCATTAACACCCGTATTTAAAATGTTAGTTGCCGACCACAGGTTTTTTCTTCCTGTCCAGTTTGTATTCAAAGCAGCATCCATTACACCTTTTTGTCCGTCAGTAAACATTTGAGCGCTGCAATGAGCGTAATCCATAAAATTCTGAACGTTGTCCAATACACCGCAGGTATTGCTGGTTAAATTACATACTTGGCAATTTCCTATAGTGCTAGGTGTGTCACCAATACCATCACCAATTCCGCAATTACTAGGATTGCCGCAGGCGTTGCCTTGCCCCCAGGTGTGGGGAAGATCTAAGTAGTGTCCTGCTTCATGTGCAAGCACATTGGATGCATGCAGGTTTGATGTTCCGATAGTACCAATGTAATTATTAGAACACACAATTCCGTCCTGGTTATTTCCTGCTCCGGGATAAGTTGCATATGCTGCCACACCCGGTGTTCCTAAATTAATGTCATGTACCACCCAGATATTAAGGTATTCGGTATGTTCCCAGTTTATTAATTGTTTTACAGCATTATTTGCATTATAAGTAAGTGATGTTTGTGTTCTTGTAATACCATTGGTGCAAGCACCGTTTGGATCAAGTTTTGCAAGTCGAAATTCAATCTCACAATCGGCATGAATGGGTTTAAACGCAGCAACAATTTGACTTGTATCTGCACGAAGTTTTCTAAAGTCAAGGTTTAATTGGTTCACGGCAGTAATCACTTGTGCTTCGGAGATGTTCTCTGTTCCGTAATTATGCATGATGTGAAATACTACCGGTATTATTTTAACTGCAGCAGTTTGTTCTATGTTGTTGTTTTGCTGTTTTATATACTCTTTACAAAAAGCATCTACTGCCTCTTTATTCAATTTAATTTGAGGGTTTTCTTTGATCATTTGATCATACACAATATCGGTTCCGCATTCCTGCGAAAAAACGAATGTCCCGCTCAATAAGAGTACAAACAATCCTAAAATTTTTCTCATAAAAAATGGTTTTGTTGCAATAGGGGAGTTAACCAAATATAACAAACGGAAACCGCAAATCCAAATTTGATTGAGGGCAAATTTGATACCCATTTAGGCGGGATTCTTTGGACTAAAACATTTAGTGTGGAGGTATTAATTGTAAATTCGCGCATTAATATTTTTAAATGGACTTTATTGGTAAGAGGATCTCAATTATGCGATCGGCTGATGAACTCAGTGTAGTAGTGTTATCTGAAGTGGAGAATAGAAAATCTACACTGCTTTTACTGTGGCTTATTGCCTGGACATTGGGTGGCATAGTGGTATTTTGGGAGTATTTGCAACTCACCGATGAAAGTAAAAAAATAGGTTTTATTGTATGGTTGGTATTTTGGTTCTATTTCGAATATACCATCTCCAAGGCTTATATGTGGCGCAGGAACGGGAAAGAAAAAATAAAGATTAGGGACGGGAAATTATCTATTAAAAGAGAGGTGAATAAAAGAGGGAAAGTAAATTTTTATGAACTTGATTTTATTAAAGAGCTGAGGGTTGTTGAAGAAAAAAGTAAACTCATGCTCTCTCTGAATAATTCTTACTGGGCTGTTGTCGGTGAAACAATCGCGTTCGATTATTATGGTAAAATGATAAGCTTTGGTTTGCAGCTAAACGAAGATGATTCAAAAGATCTGTATAAGCTTTTAAAGCATAATTTAAACCAGTTCAGTAAACAATCACAATGATAAAACTGGTTTTCGCTACTAACAATCAAAACAAGTTCAACGAAATAGCTTCCTTATTGAACAACAATATTGAATTGGTCTCGTTGAGCGATATAGGCTGCACGGAAGAGTTACTGGAAACGTCGAATACTCTGGAAGGAAATGCTTTGCAGAAAGCCATGTATGTTTTCAATAAATTTAAATTGAATTGTTTTGCGGACGATACGGGTCTTGAAGTGGAAGCTTTAGAGGGCCGTCCTGGCGTATATTCTGCTCGATATGCAGGCGAACAAAGAAATGCTGAAGACAATATGAATAAACTACTTGAGGAGTTAAAAGAAAAGTCCAATAAAAGTGCGGCTTTCAGAACGGTACTGGCATTGGTGGTTAATAGAGAGCAACTATTTTTTGACGGTTCAGTAAAAGGAAATATCACAGATAAAAGAGTAGGAGATAAGGGCTTTGGTTATGATCCCGTTTTTATTCCGGAAGGCTATTCACAGACTTTTGCTCAGATGGATATGGCGCTGAAAAATAAGCTTAGTCACAGGGGAATAGCTGTTGGTAAACTGGCTGTTTATCTCAACAACTTATAGGTGGCAAATACATATCTTTGCGTAGTATGAGTAAGATTAGGATAGGTATATTATTTGGTGGTAATTCTAAGGAAAGAGAAATATCTTTTGCCGGGGGAAGAACTGTTTATGATAACCTTAATAAATCTATTTTTGAACCTGTTCCTGTGTTTGTTGACAGCTTCGGAAATTTTATTTTACTCAACTGGGAATTTATTTACAAAGGTAGCATCAGGGATTTTTATCCTCCCGTTGAATTTATTCCCGATTCCAAACATGATTTTCAGATCTATACCGAAAGCCTTGGAAATATTTCTCCTGCCAAACAATTGGAAATAATTAAAAAACTTGGAACCAAAATTGAACCGGGTAATCTGGGATCACATTTTGATTTTGCTTTTTTATGTCTGCATGGCGCCAATGGCGAAGACGGACGTTTGCAGGGACTGTTAGAATATCTTCATATACCCTATTCGGGCTCGGGCATATTGCCATCTGCTATCGGAATTGACAAGGCCGTTCAAAAACGTTTTATGGTAAATGCCGGGTTTAACAGTCCGCCATTTTTCACCATTGATCGTAACGACTGGATAAGCGGTAACTGCAAAGGAGTTTTTACAAAAGCGAAAAAAGAAATTGGATTTCCTATAGTTATAAAACCTGCTAACCAGGGATCATCAATTGGAGTTTCAATATTTAGTGAAGACGATGAATGTGCTTTTATGGCTGCGGTGGAGAAAGCACTTTTTACAAAATATTTTTCTGCAAAGGAATGGGAAGTGCTGAGTGAAGAGCAAAGAGTGAATGAAGTAAGATTGATTGCGGATATACGTGAAGGACTTGGACTACCTGTTGTTTCGGGCAATGAAGTGATTTATCATCCGGAAGCATTACTCGAATTTTTAAATAATAAACTTAAGGGCGATGGAGAAGTAGTGCTAGAATCCTTAGATGGTGAAAGTACTGTGTTGATAGAAGGATTTATTGAAGGTAAAGAATTTTCATGTATAGTTTCACAAAACAATAGCGGGAATCCTGTTGCATTGCCGCCGACAGAGATTAGGAAAGGAAAAGAATTATTTGATTACCGTTCAAAATATTTACCCGGACTTTCAAGAAAAATTACTCCGATAGATATTCCGGATGAGCAGATTAATTCTATTCGTAAAGAATGTGAACGTTTATTTGTCGCTCTTAATTTCGATGTGTATGCGCGTATTGATGGATTCATAGAAAATGATGGTACAGTTTTTTTAAATGATCCGAATACAACATCAGGGATGATGCCATCATCTTTCTTTTTTCATCAGGCGGCTGAGATAGGATTAAATCCTTCACAGTTTTTAACATACATTATTCGTACATCTTTGGCGCAGCGGATTAAAAGAGCAAACAATAACAGGAAGTACGATGGATTGTTAACCAAGCTAGATGAAGCTATTAAAGCTGATATGGCAAGTGTTTCAGATAAAATAAAGATCGCGGTTATTTTTGGAGGTTATTCTTCTGAACGTCATATCTCAGTGGAAAGTGGAAGAAATATTTTTGAGAAGTTAGCTTCATCAACAAAGTATAGTCCTGTTCCTGTTTTTTTAACAGGCGATTCAGATAGTCATGAGTTGTATCAGATCCCTATAAATTTACTGTTGAAAGATAATGCAGATGACATAAGGGAGAAGGTACATAATTTCAAAGTTCATCAAATCATAAAGGAGATTATTGAGTCGGCTTCTGATATCACTAAAAAGTATTCTGTATCTGGAAGTTTAGCTGCTCCACAAAAAATAACGTATAACGATCTGGCTAAATTGGTGGATTGTGTCTTTATAGCATTGCATGGCCGTCCCGGTGAAGACGGAGCAATACAGCAGGAGTTGGAAAAAGTTGGATTGGCGTATAATGGTTCTGATGCAGGAAGTTCACAAATTACCATTGACAAATACAGAACGAATGAGTTACTGGCTGCAAATGGATTATTAATTGCCAGGCATATGCTGGTTAGTGAAGATGACTGGAACACGGATAAGAAAAAAGTAATTGATGTTATTGAAAAGGATATTCATTTCCCATTTATTGCAAAGCCTGTTGATGACGGATGCAGTTCGGCAGTTAAAAAAATAAAAAGCAGGGAGGAACTGGAAGC
>Ga0163149_10002106_pt1 | contig 24542 bp, 20 predicted proteins | sample OliLakLV19MP5G1_FD_148604 | JGI IMG/M metagenome (GOLD analysis project Ga0163149, IMG submission 148604) | Freshwater microbial mat bacterial communities from Lake Vanda, McMurdo Dry Valleys, Antarctica - Oligotrophic Lake LV.19.MP5.G1 | ecosystem: Environmental > Aquatic > Freshwater > Lake >... | reverse complement strand
CGGCACGGGCGGCGCCTATGCCCGCCGCGCCGCCCGTGCCGATCGCGCCCAAAACGGAAGAGCCCGACTCCGCCGCCGACGACGAGGAGCTTTTGGGCGACGTCGAGCTCACGCCCGTCGTCGCCGCGCCGCCCGAAGCCGCGGAACCACCCGTCTCGCTCCAGCCCGTGTGGCCGAGTCTCGTCGCGGCCGTCAAAAAAGACAAAATGTCGGTCGGGACCTACCTCGCGGAGGGCGCTCCCGGGCCCGTCGCCGGCAACGTCGCGCGGATTCTTTTCCCGGAGAACAAGCGCCTCATCGAACGGCATCTGGCGACCCTTCTCGGCAGCGAGACACGCGTCGAATTCCACTCCGTGAAGGCGGTCGCCGTTCCGAAACCCGAAGACGCCCCGCCGCCCGCCGCGGTGAAATCGGCGATGAACATCTTCGGCGGCCGTGTGATCAAGTAGGCTCAAAAACAATGGCATACCCCGAATCCATGACCCGCCTGATCGAAGCCTTCGCGAAATTTCCCGGCGTGGGCGTGCGCACCGCCGAACGCTTCGCGATGCACGTCCTCGGAACGGGCCGCGATTCGGTGAACGAGCTCGCTACGTTGATCCTCCGCGTGAACGAGAGCGTCCGCTACTGCCGCGAATGCTTCAATTTAAGCGACGCCGAGGTCTGCCATATCTGCGACGACCCGACCCGCGACCACGAGACCCTCTGCGTCGTCCAGGACCCCAAGGATATCATCGCGGTCGAAAAGGCGGGCGATTACAAAGGCATTTACCACGTCCTTCTGGGGGCGCTTTCGCCGCTCGAAGGGATCGGCCCGAAGGACCTCAAGATCAAGGAGCTGACGGACCGCCTCAAAAAGAGGCCTTATAAGGAAGTCGTCATCGGAACGAGTTCTGATACCGAAGGGGACGCCACCTCGCTCTACCTGCTCAAGCAGTTAAAGAATCTTAAAATCCGGGTCACGCGTATCGCTCACGGCGTTCCCGTCGGCAGCGCGCTCGAGTTCGTCGACAAAGCCACACTCTCCAGGGCCTTCCGTCACCGCCAGGAAGTCTAAGACCCCCGATCTCTATTGACACCGCGCGGCGGCGTTTGCTAGTCTAAGTTGATAATTTATTAGGCCGCTTCGAGTTACGCCAACCATCGGGAGGCATTTGCATATGGCAATCGGGGAGTCGATCAAGAAGGGCTTTTCAGTCACCAAGAGTTCGTGGGGACTGGTAGGGATCTTCTTCGCCTACGGAGCCTTGACCAACATCCTCAATCTGCAGCTTTCCGAGCGCCTCCGGAACAATCAAGGCGACTCCCAGGCGGGCGGCGCGGCGCTCATGATCGGCGGTACGATCAGCATCCTGACCCTGCTTTTCGGCATTTTCCTCCAGGCGGGTTCGATCGGCTACGTCCGGGACAAGATCAAACAGGGGACCGCTTCCCTTTCCAATTTCCCGGCTTACGGAAAGCGTTACTACCTGCGTCTTCTGGCCTTCGGCGTGATCGTTTCGCTGATCATCCTCGTCATCGCGCTCATCGGCACGGCTCTCATCACCCTCATGCCCGAATCCATGAAGCTCGTCGGTGCGATCATCACGATCCTCGTGGCCGTCATCGGCCTGTACCTCATCGTCCTTATGTTCCTGGCGCCCTACGTGATCGTGAACGAAGACGAGAAAACGATCCCCGCAGTCAAACGCAGCACGTGGCTCGTCCAGCGGCACATCCTTTCGGTGCTGGGCATCGGCCTCATCCTGATCGCAGTGGGCTTCCTTTTAGGCCTCCTGTCGGGCATCATCCTCGGCGTGGTTTCGGCGGCGCTTCGCAACAGCACCGTGGCTCCTTACATCACGTCGGTCTTCAGCGCGTTCGTGAACTCGTTCCTCGGCGTCTTCATGACGGCCACGTACTTCACGTTGTACCTGCGCCTCAAGGCGAGCGAAGAGAATAGTATTCCGGCCGCCGCCGCGGTCTGACGCAGAAAGCGTCGAGCGGGCGGCAAAAGGACACGCTTCGCGCGTGTCCTTTTTTACCGATAAAAATAGAAAAGTTCATTCCCCGGTAGCTCAGCTGGTAGAGCATGCGGCTGTTAACCGCAGTGTCCCTGGTTCGAATCCAGGCCGGGGAGCCACTTAACCTCTCTGATTTCAATGACTTAGAGAGGTAAATGCGCTGATTGGAGATCCCAATCAGCGCATTTTTTATGTCTTTGAAACGTCAAGAGATGTGTGATTGTTTTGTTTGGAAGAATCTAGAAGCAGTTATTTTTAAGATCGTTGAATAAAGCCTGCCGAATACCCACGGAATTTTGGCCGTAATATGCCCAATCATCTCGAAGTTGCCTCGTAGTAAATGGTTCCTAGTAAATGCTATTTGGCCACTATCTGCAAAATTCAGAACTGGATGGATATGACCGAAAAACCATTTACTAGGAATGTATAGGCTATCAAAAGACAGAGTATCTCTATTTTGTAGAGAGGTTCGAAATTTGAAAGGGAACGCGGACTAGATGAGTTTAAACCGCTAGAGAGGTGGCTGTAATTAGTCTTCATCGGCCTTTTGGAGATTTCCAAGCTTGCTTTGAATCTCTTCCTGCTTTAATCGGTATGCCTCACGTTTTTTGTCGTAGTCACTGTCAGTGATTCCCCTTGGGACGGGCTCCGGTAAATTTATCACCGGCTCCACGGCCTGTGGTATACTTTGAGCGTCAAAGGTGGATGGCCCTTCGCCGGCCCCATAACTATCCTCTGGCAGAAGACCGCTGGGCGAAGCGGCGATCTTTCCTTTTTCCCCCTCCTGTTCGACTAACATCCCTTTCACGAGTTTCTTCCCGAGTTATTGCCTTGGGTAAATTTCAAAGAGGAAGACAGTTAAAGTCTTGGCGGGCATATTTACAGCCTCTTGGTCGGGTGGTATAATTTCTTTGTCTCTGACGCCAGAAAGGCGCTTTGCTGGCGACGATGCTCCCGCGGGAGCGTTAGTCATGTAGGGGACATGCGTCCTCCCAGAGGCTTTTATTAAGAGTCAGTGACCAAGCGCCCCGGGCGTAAGAGGCTGGCAGAACCTGCAGGTTCTTGCAGTGCCTCGTGGTTACTGGCTCTTTTTTATACAGGATAAGTTCTCACAGCTAATGTGTCCTTTTGGGACGGGCTCAGGTAAATTTATCTCCGGCTCCACGGCCTGTGGTATACTTTGCGTGTCAGAGGTGGATGGTCCTTCGCCGACCGCATAACTATCCTCTGGCAGAAGACCGCTGGGTGAAGCAGCGGTCTTTCCTTTTTCCCCGTCTGGTTCGACTAGCATCCTCTTCACGAGTTTCTTCCCGAGTTATTGGCCTTGAATAAATTTTAAAGAGGAGGACAGTTAGGGTCTTGGCGGGCGTATTTACAGCCTCTTGGGCGGGTGGTATAATTTCTTTGTCTCTGACGTCAGAAAGGCGCTCCGGCTGACGGCGACCTTCTTCCGCGGAAGAAGGTTGAGCAATGGAGGAGAGGGGCGTCCTCCCAGAGACTTTTATTAAGAGTTAGTAGCCAAGCGTTCCGGACGTTTGAGACTGCAAGAACCTGCAGGTTCTTGCAGTGCCTCGTGGTTACTGGCTTCTTTTTTATCGAGCCCCCTGAAAGCCAATATTGTCTCCGATCCCCAAAGAGTGGAGCAGCCTACATCCCTCGGCTTTTTTTCTTTGTGATATAATTAATTTATCAGAAGCCTTCGGGGCCTTCTCTTGAGACAGCGGACGTGAAGAACTGATAACGATAAGACGCTCTCCATTTTCTATAATCTTGCTAGAGTTAATTCCACCGACTGGAAGTGTGGGTTCGTTTCGACGATATTTTCGTATAAAAAGGCGTTGCGAAGTTCGTCTAATCGGGGGAGCCAAAATTAGACAAAGTTAGGCTTCCGGGCCTAACTTTGTTTTTTTAGTTGGAATAGCCGTTCTTCGATTCAACGAACATGCGATAATGTCGGCACCCCCTACTTCTGCATGGGTAACCCAAGGATAATATAAATGAGATCAGCATTTGCGTTCCTGTTCGGCCTGCTCGTTTCCGCTCCCGCGTTCGCTCACGGCGTTACGGACGCGGATAAAATGAAATTGGTCAGCGGCGGCTACGTCGATTACGTCTGGCTCGGCGCCACGCACATGCTGACCGGATACGACCACCTTCTTTTTCTGTTCGGAGTCATCTTCTTCCTTACGAAGTTTCGCGATATCGTGAAATTTATCACCGCGTTTACCCTCGGCCATAGCATCACGCTGATTTTCGCCACACTTTTCGAGATCACCGCCAACTATTATTTGATCGATGCCGTGATCGCGCTCAGCGTTTGTTATAAAGGCTTCGAAAACATCGGCGGCTTCCGGAAGTACCTTAAAATCGATTCGCCGAATCTAGTGGCGGTTGTTTTCGTCTTCGGTTTGATCCACGGCTTCGGATTGTCGACCCGCTTACAGCAACTACCGCTCGGAGACGATAATCTGATCCTTAAAATTCTTTCGTTCAATGTCGGGGTGGAGCTCGGGCAGATCGTCGCATTGACGGCCATGCTGGCCGTTATTTCGCAGTGGCGGAAAACGGCGTCCTTTACGCGCTTCAGCGTGTTGTCCAACAAGGCTTTGATCCTTGCGGGCATCTGCCTCTTCGCTTTCCAGATGGTCGGCTTTGCGAAAGATTTAAGGGCGCGAGAAGGGAAGCCGTCCATTCATGGTAAAGCCGAGCATCAGCACGGGGAAGCCGGTCACAGTCATGATCCCGTGGGGCACGACCACGGCTCAGAGGAGCATGCTCACTAATTCAAGCGGTTTCCTTTTCAAATAGTCGCGAAACTCGCCAATAGCGGGGAGCCATTTAACTCTCTGCAAATAGATCCGTTGCAGAGAGTTTTTTGTCCGATGTACACAGCGGGGGAAATGATCGTAATGAGCGCCGATAGGATAGAAAAAATCAAAAAAAATCTAGCACCTTTGAGGCGGCAAATCGTGGAGCATTGTCTTTTTCGTTCCATAGAGTCGGTTGAAGACGTCGCTTTTTTCATGGAGCACCATGTATTTGCGGTCTGGGATTTCATGACGCTTTTAAAGACTCTCCAAATCCGTTTGACCTGCGTGGAAACTCCGTGGGTGCCGATCGGCGATCCTTTAAATCGGCGGCTTATTAATGAGATTGTGTTAGGAGAGGAAAGCGACGAGCATCCTGAGGGAGGCTATACGAGCCATTTTGAACTTTATTGCGAAGCGATGCATCGATGCGGTTCGGACACGCAGTGTATTCAGGAATGGGTGCGACAAGCGGGATCGAAGTCTCTCGATCTTATTGCGCATTCCAGCGCATTACCGGGTCCCACAAGACCGTTTGTTCTGGCAACGCTAGAATCCAGCCAAGGGCCCACCCATCAAGTGGCAGCCGCTTTTACGTTTGGCAGGGAAGAATTGATTCCTGACCTCTTCCGAAATATTATCAAAGGTCTCGCGCAGCGTTTTCCCGACCGCGTCGGTCTTTTCCAAAAATATCTCGAGCGGCATGTTGATATCGACGAGGGCAGGCATACGCCGCTTTCACTCCAAATGCTGGCCTCTCTCTGCGGAAACGATGATTCCAAATGGCAGCAAGCTTACGAAGAAGCGGAGAGAGCCCTTATTAAACGTAAGGAGTTCTGGGACGCTATCTTATTGGCTCTCCAGAGTCTAAAGGCCCAAAAAAGTATTTGCTCTTAGCCAGTGGCGAAACTCAGAACTCAGTGAGGATAAAAGTCATGACTCATAACCTGAATCATGTTTTTTTTATGTCTTTGAAACGTCGAGATGCGGAAACCGGAGGTTTGTTTAAACATTTTAGGTTAAAAAGGATGTAATATACTCCAATGAAGATGAGAGATTATTTTGTAAAATCAATATGCTGGTTAGCGCAGAATCCTTTACCTAAGCGCACGAAATTAAGGGAGGATGTCGCATGAAGATTTTTCAGTCGAAATGGTTATCCGGTATTGGATGGAGCCCCGCGTTAAAGAATGATCCCGCCGTAAATCTAGTGTTTCTTTTTGCAAGCACAACTAATCTGAAGGAGCATAGGGAGCTTTCCAGGATAAAGGATTCTTATCCGAACTCTCTTTTGATTGGCTGCTCAACAGCGGGAGAAATCATTGGAACTCAAGTTTTAGATGAATCATTGGTGATTACCGCGATTCAATTTAAAGATACTGCTTTGCAAGCTGTGTATGGGAATATTCAAGCGTCCGATAAAAGTCTGGAAGTTGGCCGAGATTTGGCGCGCCGGCTGGAAAAGAAAGGGCTTAAGCACGTTTTTGTGCTTTCCGATGGTCTGCGGGTCAACGGTAGCGATCTTGTCAAGGGGCTCACGGAGGAGCTTCCGGCGGGCGTTGCGGTGACGGGAGGTCTTTCCGGAGACGCGGCGCGGTTTCAGGAAACGCTGATTATTGGAAAAGACGGTATGCCCGAGCGTGACGGAGTGGCGGTATTGGGACTGTATGGCAACCGTATCAAGATTGGTTACGCTTCTCTGGGGGGCTGGGATTCCTTTGGACCTGAGCGCACCATTACGCGCTCCAAGGACAATGTTCTTTTTGAACTTGATGGGAAGTCAGCGCTGGGTCTGTATAAACAATATTTAGGCGAACACGCAAAAGGCTTACCGGCAACGGGGTTATTGTTTCCGTTAAGTTTACGGTTTCCTGACGGACAGAGCGGGGTTGTAAGGACGATTCTCGCTATCGATGAAAAGGATCAAAGCATTACTTTTGCCGGCACGATGCCGCAGGGCGCGGTAGCACGTTTTATGAAGGCAAATTTTGACCGTCTGATCGATGGTGCCTCGGGCGCTGCCAAAGCAAGCCATTCTTCTGCGGGGGCTTCAAGCCCCGAACTTGCGATCCTGATCAGTTGCGTTGGTCGTAAACTTATCCTGAAGCAAAGGATTGAAGAAGAAGTGGAAGCGGTGCGGGAGGTGCTAGGCCCAAAAACCGTACTTACCGGTTTTTATTCGTACGGCGAGATATCTCCTTTTACGCCCGGAGCCAAATGCGAACTTCACAATCAAACCATGACGATTACAATTTTTTCAGAAAATTAAAGTGGCCGATAAGCACCGACTTTTACTGCGGCAGGTTAAAAAATATCTGGGATCTGAGACTGTCCCCGCCGGTATGGAGGCTTTCCTCGACGCGGTAAGCCGAGCTTACTATGAATTCGATGAAGATCGCCTGATGATCGAAAGATCAATGGAGATTAGCTCGCAGGAGTTGATTGAGATCAATACGCAGCTTAAATCAACTGCCTTGATTATAAAAAAATCGCATGAAAATTTACAAACAATGCAGGGCCAGTTAATGCAGGCTGAAAAAATGGCAGCCGTGGGCCAGTTAGCCGGCGGCGTTGCTCACGATCTGAATAATCAGCTCACTCCGATCCGTGGTTATCTGGATATGCTGTTGAGCGAAGTTCCTTCAACGGATCCGATTCATTCGCTGCTTCAAGAAGCTGGTCAGGCGGCGCTCCGGTGCGCGGAGGTCGTTCAGCGTTTAGTTGGTTTTTCAAAGCGGTCGACACAACAAAAAACAGCCCTTGACCTCGTAACTTTGTTGAGGAATTTTCAGAAATTACTTACTAATTTTCTACCCTCCACGATCCGAGTGGATGCCAATTTTGAAATAAATCTATGGGCCATTGATGGTAACGAGACGGAACTGCACACCGTGCTAACAAACCTTGCGGCAAACGCGAGAGATGCCATGCCGGACGGAGGCGTACTAACTCTGGATGCCAAAAATGCTGAACTGCAAGGCCAGGTCATTGGTGAGGACATCCATTCCGGTAATTATGTAGTGATTTCTTTTCGGGATACGGGAGTGGGCATGCTTCCCGAGACCATCAAAAGGATCTTTGAGCCTTTTTTTAGCACAAAAACAAAAGACAAGGGAACGGGGTTAGGTTTAGCCATGGTATTTAATATTATACAAGACCATGGAGGCTGGATCGACGTCTCCAGTGAGATCGGGGTAGGAACTGTATTTCAGATTTATTTACCAAAACACACTTCGGGTGCGGAACTTCAAAAAAAGGAAATTCATTCGAAGGCGGCCTTACCCCGAGGCAAAGAAACCGTTCTTTTCGCGGACGATGAAGAAATATTGAGAACCCTGGGTAAGACATTTCTTGAAAGGCTAGGCTATCACGTTCTATTGGCCTCAGACGGAAAAGAGGCTGTGGAGCTGTATAGCGATCGTAAGAATGACATTGATATTGTAATTCTAGATATGACGATGCCCCATTTTACGGGACGACAGACTTTACAAAAAATCTTATCGATCAACCCCGCAGCGAAGGTCATTTTAGCCAGCGGTTACACCAGCGAGGGAACGGCAGAGGAATTGATCCATGAAGGAGCAAAGGATTTCATCCCCAAGCCTTTCACTATCATGCCCTTTGCCAAAATACTACGTAAAGTACTCGATAGTTAGAGTTAGGAGATCGATCGCATGCGCCGGGCCGCCAGCTGCACGGAGAGGGCGTAGCCGGGGCTGGGAAGCTGATAGCGAGCGCCGTCGCCGACGAGAAGAACGGCTTTTCCCAATCCGTTGCGGCCCTTGAAAGCTGGCTGAGCGACTCCACCCGGTTCTCCGGCGCGTGGGTCGCGTCGGTCCAAAAAGCGGTTGCGGCCGCCCGGAGGGACTGAGCTTGGGGTTCGTTTTCGTTTCGTTTAAAATGAAAGCTCACATCAACCGAAGGATTCATCATGGCCTGGCTTGACCGACTGTTTCAAAAGATGATCGAGACGCGGGCGTCGGATCTGCATTTGACGGCGGGGGAACCGCCGTTCGTGCGCGCGGACGGAAGTCTGACCGCGCTCGCGGATGAGCCGGCCATTCCTACCGAAACCATGAACCGCTACCTGGCCGAGATCGCGCCGGCGTTAAATTGGGCGGAATTCGAGAAGGAGCACGACACCGATTTCGCGTACAGCTTGGAGGGCGTGGGACGCTTGCGCGCGAATTTCTTCATGGATCTCAGAGGGCCCGGTGCGGTGTTCCGCCTGATTCCGGACAAGGTTTTGACCGCCGAAGAGCTGAACCTTCCCAAGGCCATCCTCGATCTTTGCCACCTGAAGAAGGGCCTCGTTCTGGTGACGGGACCGACCGGCAGTGGCAAGTCCACGACGCTCGCCGCGATGGTCGATTACATCAACCGGAACCGCGACGAGCACATCATCACGATCGAGGACCCGATCGAATTCGTGCACGAACAAAAGAAGTGCCGCATCAACCAGCGCGAGGTCCACAAGCACACCAAAAGTTTCAAGACAGCGCTCCGCGCTGCGCTCCGCGAAGATCCGGACATCGTCCTCGTCGGCGAGATGCGCGACCTGGAAACGATGCAGATCGCGATCGAGACCGCGGAAACGGGCCATCTCGTCTTCGGGACGCTCCACACGAACACCGCCGCGGCGACCATCAACCGCATCGTAGACCAGTTTCCACCCGAGCAGCAGAACCAGATCCGCACGATGCTTTCCTCCTCGCTGAAAGGCGTGATCTCGCAGACGCTTTGCAAAAAAATCCCGAAGGGCCGCGTCGCGGCGCTCGAGGTTCTCATCGTGACCCTGGCGGTCTCCGCCAGCATCCGCGAAGGCAAAGTGCACACGATCGCCTCGACGATGCAGATGGGGGCGAAGTATGGGATGCGGCTCCTCAACGATTCGCTCTTCGAGCACGTGAAAAATAAGGTGGTGGATCCGATGGAAGCCTACGTCCATTCGGCCGAAAAAGAAGACCTTCTTAAGCGCTTCGAAGCGGCGCAAATCAATATCGACGTCCCCAAATAAGAGAAAGGCAGTTCGCGTGAAAAAAAATCCTTATCGCCTCAACCGCGTCGTCGTCCCCGAGATTTACGAAATCGAGATCGAGCCCGATCTTGAAGCCTTCACTTTCAAGGGCACCGAGACGATTCAGCTGCGGGCCGGCCTCGATTTCTCGGAGATCACGCTGCACGCGGCCGACATCAAGATACAAGACGCCCGACTCGAGACGAAAGCCGGGGTGGAGGCCGTCAGGGCCCGCAGGATTTCGTACGACACCAAATTCGAAACGGCGACGCTCGATTTCGGCCGCGTCTTTCGGCCGGGGAAGGCCATGTTCCTCCGCCTTCGCTTCACCGGAAATTTAAACGACAAGATGCACGGCTTTTACCGGACCTCGTACCAGGTCCGGGGCGAGAAGCGCTGGGGCGCGGCCACGCAGTTCGAAGCGACCGACGCCCGCCGCGCTTTCCCTTGCTGGGACGAACCGGATTCCAAAGCGCGTTTTCGCATGGCTCTCGTCGTGCCGAAGCGGCTCACGGCTCTCTCGAACATGCCCGTCGTCCAGGAAGAGGAGATGCCCGGCGGCAAGAAGCGCGTGCGTTACGCTCTCACCCCCGTGATGCCGACGTACCTCGTCGCGCTCGTCGTCGCCGAGCTCGAATGCCTGGAAGGGAAGGATTCGCAGGGAACCGTGGTTCGCATATACACAACGCCCGGAAAGAAAGAGCAGGGCCGCTTTGCGCTCGAAGTCGCGCGCCACGCGCTCCCCTACTTCGCGAAATGGTTCGGAATTCCGTACGCGCTTCCCAAATGCGACATGGTCGCCCTTCCGGATTTCGCCTCGGGCGCGATGGAGAACTGGGGCCTCGTGACTTATCGCGAAACGGCGCTCCTCGTGGACGAGAAGAATTCCTCCGCGAGCGCCAAGCAGAGGGTCGCCGAGGTCATCGACCACGAGCTCGCCCATCAATGGTTCGGCAATCTCGTCACGATGCGCTGGTGGACGGACCTCTGGCTCAACGAAGGCTTCGCTTCGTACATGGGTCCGAAAGCGGTCCACGACCAGTTTCCCGAGTGGAAGATCTGGGACCAGTTCGTGGTGGCGGACTACCTCCGGGGTCTCCACGACGACGCTTTGAAGAACACGCACCCGATCGAAATCCCGGTGCAGAATCCGGCCGAAATCCGCGAGATTTTCGACGCGATCACCTACAGCAAAGGCTCGTCGGTCAATCGCATGCTGGAGCACTATCTCGGCGAAACCGCTTTCCGGAACGGGCTCCGGGCTTATCTCAAGCAGTTCGCGTACGGCAACGCCACGACGCGGGAGCTCTGGAGCGCGCTCGAAAAAGCCTCGGGTAAGCCCGTCCGTTCCATGATGGCGAGCTACACCGACCAGCCGGGCTATCCGCTTTTAACCGTCCGCGCCAAAAAAGACGCCCGGACGTTCGAGATCGAGCAGAAGCGCTTCGTGTTCGACGGTTCCGCGGACCCCAAAAATCCGCTATGGAAGGTCCCCGTGGTCATTCGCGGCGAAAAGATGAAAAAGCCCTGGGTAGGGCTTTTGACCGCGCGCAAAACGTCGATCCGTCTCCCGGGCGATCCGGGGGATTGGATCAAGGTGAACGCCGGGCAGAGCGGTTTTTACAGGGTGGCCTACGAAGACGGACTGGCGGAAGGCCTCGTCCGCGCGATTTCGGGGGGGAATCTGCCCGACCGCACGATCGACACGCTCGGAATCCTGAGCGACGCGCTCGCGCTCGCGCGGGCGGGTTACGCCGAAACGCCGAAAGCGCTTGAGCTCTTCCGGGCGGTCCGGAACGAGCGCGAGTACAACGTCTGGACGATCGTGGCCGGAGGCCTGCAGTCGATCGGCGGGCTCCTCGACGACAATGAAACCGCGAAGAAGGATTTCGCCTCCTTCGCTCTTTCGCTCGTCGCGCCCGCGGCGCGCGATCTGGGTTGGGAGAAGAAAAAAGGCGACTCGCATTCAGACCTTTTGCTCCGCTCTCTCTTGCTTTATCAGGCGGGCCGCTACGGCGATTCCGGCGTCGTTTCGGAGGCGAAGAGCCGCTTCGAAACGTTCACCAAGAAAGGCGCGCTCGAACCGAATCTCCGGGGGCCCGTCTACTCGTTGGTCGCCGAGAACGGCGGCCCGGCCGAGTTCGGCCGTTTGGTCGAAATTTACCGCAAGAACCCGCTCCAGGAAGAACGTGTCCGGATCTTGCGCGCTTTTTCCCGGCTCCGTGACGATTCGGCGGTGTCGAAGGCGCTCGACTTCGCGCTCTCCAAGGACGTCCGGAACCAGGACGCGTACGTCGTGCTCGCCGGATTCGGCGGCAATCCGTTCGCAAGGGACGCCGCGTGGACGTTCGTGAAGCGGCATTTCGCCCAGCTGCGGGAGCGTTATCAGGGCGGGAGCGTTTCGCTTCTCGGCCACATTCTCGAAGGATCGGTCACCGGCTTCAAGACCCGGGAGGGACTCAAAGACGCCGAGAAATTCTTCCGCGCGCATCCCGTGGAGGGTACCGAGCGCACGCTCAAGCAGGCTCTCGAGATCATCCGCTCGAACATCCGGTGGCGAGAGAAGGCCGCGGACGACGTGGCGAGCTGGGTCTCCCGAGAGACGTGACGGCGGACCGCGCGCGAGAACGCAATCGGGCGGAAGGCGGCCGTCTCGAAAGCGTATTCGGCACCCTTTTGGTCCGCAGGTTCACCGTACGGGAGCCGGAGATGTACCGCGTCGTCGAAACGGTGACCGCGCAGCGATTGACCTCTCTGAGTCCGGCCGCGCTCTGCGAGCTGGCACAGACGGCGATGAACCTGGATTACGACGGCGCCGACGGGGATTTTCTGCAAGCGGGCTGCGGATTCGCGGGCGCCGCGATCGTGATCGCGCACGCCAAACGTCGGGCCCGGGTTTTCGCGGTGCACGACCCGTTCGCCGCGCCGGGCGCCGAATCGAGGGCGCGGGCGGAACTCGCCGCCCACGGCGCGGACGAGCGCCTGAACGTGCGGCTCGTCCCGGGGGGATACGAAGAGACGGTGGCTTCCGACGGCCCGCTCGCCCTCGCGCACGTCGATTGCGGCGACTACGCGCCGATGCGCGTTCTCCTCGAGCGCCTCGCCCCGCGCCTGGTTTCCGCAGGGCATCTCGTGGTCGACGATTACAAGACCCGGGAGGAATGCCGCCAGGCCGTGGACGACCATTTCCGGGGCAAAAAAGGTTTTCGTCTCGAGCGTAAAAGCCGCCTGCACGTCATTAGGAACTAACCGCGGGCGAGCGGTCCACGACGTCCTCTTGCGCGTACGGGATTTATTCGATATAATAATGATTAAAATTAATAAGGTTTGAGCAAAATCATATGAAAAAAATAGCGATCGTACAGGGAGTTCGCACGCCGTTCGTGAAGGCGTGGACGTCTTTCCAGAAGGTTCCGGCACAGAAGCTCGGGGCGCTCGTCGTCGCCGAGATCCTTCAGCGCACGGAGTTCAAGCCGAAAGACGTCGACGAAGTCATCATGGGATGCGTCGGGCAGCCGATCGACGCCGCGAACGTGGCGCGCGTGATCGCGCTCATGGCCGGCATTCCGAAGGACAAGCGCGCGTACACGGTGAATCGTAACTGCGCCTCGGGCTTCGAAGCCGTCACGAGCGCCGCCGAGAAAATCAACGCGGGTCTCGATGATGTCGTGATCGCGGGCGGAGCCGAATCGATGTCGAGCGCGCCGCTCGTCTATTCGGAGCAGGCGACCGGCCTCTTCTTCAAGCTCCAGCGTGCGAAAACCTTATCCCAGCGTCTCGGGCTCATGCTCCAGTTCCGTCCGAAGCATTTCGCGCCGCAGTCCGCCCTCCAGATGGCGCTCACCGATCCCTCCTGCGGGCTCAACATGGGGCAGACCGCGGAGGTCGTCGCCAAGAAGTTCGGTATTTCGCGCCTACGCCAGGATGATTTCGCGCTCGAAAGCCATAAGCGCGTAATCGCGGCGCGCGCCAAGCTGAGCGAGGAAATCATGACTGTCTTCACGCCACCCGCTTTCGACAAGCCAGTCACCGAAGACAACGGCGTGCGCGAAGGGCAGTCGATGGAGCAGCTCGGGAAGCTGAAGCCGGTCTTCGACCGCCGTTCGGGAACCGTCACCGCCGGGAATTCTTCACAGATCACCGACGGCGCCTGCGCGATCCTCATGATGGAGGAGACGAAGGCTAAAGCGCTCGGACTTCCGGTGCTCGGAACGATCCGCGGGTACGATTACACCGGCCTCGAGCCGAGCGAAATGGGCCTCGGGCCCGCGTTCGTCATGGAGCGGGTTCTCCGGAAAACGGGCGTCCCGCTCAAGGAAATCGATCTTTTCGAGATCAACGAGGCGTTCGCGGCGCAGGTGCTTGCGTCGGTGGAAGCGCTCGCGTCGAAGAAGTTCGCGGAGGAGCATTTCCCCGGCGGCCTGCCGGTGGGAGAGATCGATCCGGCCCGATTGAACGTGAACGGCGGGGGTATCGCGCTCGGCCATCCGGTCGGCGTCACCGGAGCGCGCCTTGTCCTTACTTGCCTTCTCGAGATGAAACGCCGGGGCCTTAAGAAGGGCCTTGTCTCGCTCTGCGTCGGCGGCGGGCAGGGCGGCGCGATCCTTCTGGAGCGCGAATAACGTGAGCGGCGCCTGGAAGCTGACGCTCCGCGACGGCATCGGATTCCTTACCTTCGACAATCCGGACAGCGACGTGAACGTCCTCACGTCCGAGCATCTGGCCGCGCTCGACGCCGCGCTCGACGAACTCGCCGGACGCACAGATCTCGCGGCGCTTCTTTTGACGAGTGCCAAGCCGCGCATCTTCGTGGCCGGGGCCGACATCCGCGAGATCGAAAAAATCCACACGAAGGAAGACGCGTTCGCGAAAGCCGAGCGGGGAAAGGCCATCCTCGCGAAGCTCGAGAATCTGAAATACCCGACCGTGTGCGCGATCAACGGCGCGTGCCTCGGCGGCGGGTTTGAATTGGCGCTCGCGTGCTCATTCCGCGTGGCGTCCTTTTCTCCGAACGTGAAGATTGGCCTGCCCGAGGTGAATCTGGGCATCCTCCCGGGTTTCGGCGGCAGCATCCGACTGCCGCGTCTGGTCGGTCTTCTCGGCGCGATGCCGCTCATCCTCGCCGGAAAGATCGTGGGCCCAGAGGAGGCGCTCAAGTTCGGGCTCGTCGATCGGCTCTTCTCCGAAAAGACGTTCACCGAAGACGCGTTCGCGTTCACAAAAGCCGTGGCCGACGGCCGCGAAGAACGCCGGGAGCCCAAAAAGAATTGGATGAAGCGATTCTTCGAGGACACGCCCCCGGGCCGCGCGATCGCGCTCTCTAAAGCGAAGAAGGACGTCCTCCGAAAGACGAAAGGCCATTACCCGGCGCCTCTTGAGATACTGCGCCTTTTCGGGCGCACTTACGGGAAAGGGGGTTCCGCCTCCTACCGCTTGGAAAGCGAGCATTTCGCACGCCTGGGAACCACCGACGTCTCGAAAAATTTGATCCGGGCGTTTTTCCTCTCGGAAAAGTACAAGAAGTTCCGCTGGACCAAAGCAACTGTCGCTTCCGACGGGGTCGAGAAGTGTGGAGTTGTCGGCGCGGGTGTCATGGGCGGAGGCATCGCGCAGTTGGCGAGCCATCGCGGCATCCCGGTGCGCGTGAAAGATCTGAACGAAAAGGCGCTCGGCGGAGCGCTGAAGGAAGCGTTCGGGCTCTATAAAGACGCCGCGAAGCGAAAAAAGATCAAGAAATGCGAGATCGAGAACAAGATGAGCCTCATCTCGGTGGGCCTCACGAACGACGGCCTGAAGGGATGCGACATCGTGATCGAGGCGGTGCTCGAGGATATCGGCGTGAAGCAGAAGGTGTTCCGCGAACTGGACGCGCTCACAGCCCCCTCGACGCTCCTGGCTTCGAACACGTCCTCTCTTTCGGTCACGAAGATGGCCGAGGCCTGCGCCCATCCGGAGCGCGTCGTCGGACTTCATTTCTTTAATCCGGTGAACCGCATGCCGCTCGTCGAGGTGATCCGGGGCGAAAAAAGTTCCGAGGAAGCGCTCGAGCGCACGATCCTTTTCTCGCGCCGCCTCGGAAAGACGGTGATCCTCGTCGCGGACCGGCCCGGATTCCTCGTAAACCGGCTTCTCCTGCCTTATTTGAACGAAGCCGCTTACCTCCTTCGAGAGGGCTTCTCCGCCGAGAGAATCGACGGGGTCGCGGAACGTTTCGGCATGCCGATGGGGCCGGTCGAGTTGGCCGATCAGGTGGGAATCGACGTCGGCTATAAAGTCGCTCACATCCTTCAGGAAGCTTTCGGCGCGCGCATGAAGGTGGCGCCGATCCTCGAGGACGCGAAGAACCTGGGTCTCCTCGGCAAGAAATCGGGAAAGGGCTTCTACGCGTACGACGGAAAGAAGCGCACGCCGAACCCGGCCATCGCCGGGGGCTCCGGGTCCGCGCGTATCTCCGAAGAAGACGCCTTGAAACGCATGATCTACATCATGATCAACGAAGCCGCGCGCTGCATCGACGAGAAAGTGGTCGATTCCGCCGCCACGGTAGACGTCGGGATGATGATGGGTGCGGGTTTCCCGCCGTTCCGCGGAGGCCTTCTCGCGTACGCGGACTCCGTAGGCGCGCCCGCGATCCTTAAGGATCTCGAGCGCTTCCAGAAGGAAGCGGACGCCGCACGCTTCGAACCGGCGCCTTATTTGCGAGCGCTCGCTGCCCGCGACGGAAAATTCCACGCCTAAAATCCGGTCTGCTATACTGACCGGATGAAGCAGACCTTTAAGAACGTCCTTTTTTCGCTGGTCACGACACTCCTTTTTTTCTCCCTCGTCGAGGCGGTGTGTTCCGTCTTCTTCGTGCGTCCGGGCGCGCGGGATTTTATCGAGCGCCGGATCCTCGAACAGGGACTCACGCGGTGGAAATCCGACGACGAGATCCGTATTTTCTTCTACGGCGAGTCCACCATCCAGGGCGACGCGCTCTATCCGCGTTCCACCATCGACTTGTGGGTCAAGGCCTACCTCGACGACCTCCTGAAAGAGGGCGCTCCCAAACGGGTGCGGGTCTTCAATTTCGGACGGCTCGGCTGCAACAGCCGTTTCATCCTCGACTCGTTCGAAGAGACTCTGCCCTACAAACCTGATCTCGCGGTCTTCTACTCGGTGCATAACGATTTCGTCCAACTCGACAACCGACACACGAATTTCGACCAGAAACCGCCGCGTTTCGGTGAAAAAGGTTTTACGTCCCGGGCCGCGAGGGAATTCGTCAAACGGAGTGCGTTTCTCTCGGAGGCCAACCGCTTGAAGGTCCGCTACAAGATCGAGCGGTCCAAGAGGCGTGACGCCCTGAAGAGAGCCGAACTCCCGATGATCGAGCGCAAGGAGAAGACCTACAACCCCGAATACGACGCGCTCGACCAGCGCTCACCCGTTTTCAAGACGATCCTCCGCCGCTGGCGGCAGAACGTACAAAAAATCGTCCACATCGCCGAGGAACGCCGGATTCCCGTTATCTTTTTGTCCGGTGTTTCGGATTTCAAAAGCTATCATCCCAACGAATCGGTCCTTTCGGCCGCGCTTTCGAAGGATGAGCTTCGCGCCTGGGACGCGGCGTTCCGCGGGGCGGAAGCGAGCCGTCTCGCGGGGGACGCCGCCGCCGCCGCGCGGCTTTACCGCCGCGCACTGCGCATCGATGCGGAATACGCGATGGCTTATTACAGGCTGGGGCAATGTGAGGAACGGCTCGGCCGCTATCGACGCGCGAACCGATGCTATCTCCTGGCCAACGAAAAAGACCGCGTTCCGCTCCGCGCGCCTTCCGAAGTGCGGGAGTTCTACTCTGCGCTCGAGGCCCTCGGTCTTCCGGATGTGACCGTCGCAAGGACGCAGAAACTATTCGAGGAACATTCCCGGAACGGCATAGTCGACGGCGATCTCATGCTGGACACGATGCATCCGACGGTCGACGGACAGGCGCTCATGGCGCTGGCCATCGTAAAATCCCTCTACGCACGCTCGTTCCTCCCTGCGGAGTGGTGGAACTGGAACAAACTTCGTTCCATCGAGAAATTGAAGGAGGGATTCGACCTGGACGACGATTTCCAGTTTCTCGTCTACCTCAACAAGGCGTGCTACATCGGCCGTTTTTACGACAAGGCCATCGAGTATTCGAACAAAGCGCTCGAGCTGCGACCGAACTCTTCGGAGGCCAAACGGAGTCTGGCGTGGGCCTATTGGCGGAGAGGCGACGAGGAGAAGGCCGTCGATATTTATCGCGAGCTCATCGAATCGGCTCCGGCGGAATTGGCGGACGTTTTCAAGCAGAACCCGGATCTCACGTCGGCGATCGCCGCGCGGGGCCGGAGACGAGCCCCTTATATTCTTACGCCGGGTTGAATGAGATGGATCCCGTGGCTCCCGGATACGCCTGGATATGCCTTCTCATCGCCGGTGCGCTCGAGATCGTCTGGGCGTTGGCGATGAAACACGCGCACGGATTCACGAAGCTGTGGCCTTCGGTCTTCGTGCTCAGTGTCATGGCGGTGAGCTTCTACTTCCTCTCCCAGTCGCTGAAAAGCATCCCGGTGGGAACGGCGTACGCGGTGTGGACCGGGATCGGAGCGGCCGGAGCGGCCGTCTTCGGCATGATCCTCTACCACGAACCGGCCACGGCCGGACGTTTGGCGAGCGTGGTCTTGGTCGTCGCTGGCATCGTCGGGCTTAAAATATTCTCGTGAAACTTAAAAAAGTCCATCAAACGAAACGGAGGAACCACATGCTTTACAAGAAAATCATCGCGTTCTTAACGGGAGTTCTTTTCTGCCTCGGAACAGCCGCTCCGGCCCTCGCGGCCAGCTCACGCGAGATCGACGCCGGCGTCGACGACGTGCTCGAGCGTTTTTACGAGGAAGTTGGCGGCGGCAAGTCGCTCGTAAAGGACGCCAAGGGCGCACTTATTTTCCCGCGTGTGTTCAAAGCGGGGATCGGTATCGGCGGAGAATACGGCGAAGGCGCGCTTCGCGTGAAAGGAAAGACGGTCGATTATTACAGCACGGCCGCCGCGTCGCTCGGCTTCCAGCTCGGAGCGCAGAAGAAGGCGATCATGATCCTTTTCATGGAAGACGAAGCGCTCCGGAAGTTCCAGTCGAGCGACGGCTGGAAAGCCGGCGTCGACGCGTCGGTCGCGCTCGTCACGGTGGGCGCGGGCGGACAGCTTGACACCTCGAAACTCAAGGAACCTGTTGTGGGTTTCGTGCTGGGTCAGAAGGGCCTCATGTACAACCTCACGCTCGAGGGGACGAAAGTCTCTAAGCTAGAAAAATAGTCCTAAGCCATTCTTAGGCATGGACTTAGAGCCTACGCTCTGCTAGAATGAAGTGGGATAAAGACGTCCCATAAAAGGAGACTAGAAAACGATGAAGATCCTTAATGCGAAGGTACACGGCATCATCGATTTCGGCGTGGTGATCGCGTTTTTGGCGGCGCCGTCTTTGTTTCAGCTGTCGGAAACTCCGGCCAAGCTGAGCTACGTGCTCGCTTTCGTGCATCTGGGTCTCGTGCTGGTCACGGCGTATCCATACGGCATCCTAAAGAAGGTGCCATTCACCGTGCACGGTTCGATCGAGCTCCTGGTTTCCGTCCTCCTGGTCGCCCTCCCGTGGGTGCTGGGTTTCTCGGGGGAAGAAACCGCGCGTAATTTCTACGTCGGCTTCGGAGTTGCGGTTTTCCTGACTTGGCTCCTGACGGACTACAAGTCCGCTTAAAGCACTCCCGTTTTAAAGCCCCCGGCTCCACGGCCGGGGGCTTTCTTTTTGTGATAGAATGAACCCATGTCCGGTCGTTACGATTCGCTGAAAAAACATCTCGTCGAGCACTTGTCCCGCGCCTCCGCCTCGTACTTAAAGTCGGCGCTGGCGCGCTGCCACGACGACCCCCGGGCGCAGGATGCCGAAGCGCAGGCGGCGATCGGCCAAGCGGGCGTGGCGGTGGAGCTCATGCTGAAGGCTCTCGCCGCCGCGGCGAATCCGGGCCTCCTCTTCAAGGATATCCCGCTCGAGGCGAAGGTCTTTTTCCACGCGCCGGATGAGCTTCCAGCCGGCTTCAACTGGACCCCTTTCGATCTCGACTTGCGCGAGTTCGCCTACGACACGATTTCGTTCGATGAGGCGGTGCGCACGTTTTACGCGCTTTTTCCGGAACGCAAACGCGACCTGCGGACGTATTTCAAGGCGCTTTCGGAGCTCCGAGTCTTGAGCGTGCGCGCAGCTCTCGTCAAGGTACAGCGAGCGGAGCTCGAAAAAAGCGTTTATCTCGCTCTTCAGGTGGCAGATATACTCTCGGCGCGGGAGCCGGCGGCGTACGCCCCGACCGACCGTGACCGCAAGCTCCTTAAGGCTTACGACGAAGAGCGGGCGCGCCGCGTTCGCGAGAAAACGAAGGCCGCCAAGGAAAAAGCCGGGGCGCTCAAGGTGGATATCTCCTTCAACGAGCCGCCCGGGCGCGAAGGGTGGGACGCGTTCGAGACACGCTGCCCCGTCTGTAAAAATTGGGGATTTCTGGCTGGCTGGACCGAGATACGCTGCGAGGCCGACGGAAGCGAGCATTTGGATTTCTTCGCCGATTCGTTCGACTGCGACGCCTGCAGTCTTCTTCTCGACGATTCCGAGGAGATGAAGGCGTCGGACATGCCGACGCTCTTCGACCGCACGGAGGATCTCGCGCGGTGGCGCGAAGACGTCGATTCCAGGGAAGAGGAAAAATGAAACGCGCGGTTTTAGCGGCGGTCCTCGCCGTACTCGCCGCAACCGGAGGGCACGCGATGGAAAAGAAAATAGAGAAAGCGACGTTCGGCGCCGGGTGTTTCTGGGGCGTCGAAAAAGTGTTCGCCGAAATGGACGGGGTCGTCTCAACGGCCGTGGGTTACACCGGCGGAACCCGGCGCAATCCCACTTACGAGGAGATCTGCACCGGCCGCACGGGACACGCCGAAGCCGTACAGATCGAATACGACCCCGAGAAGGTTTCTTACACCGAGCTTCTCGAAGTGTTCTGGACGCACCACAATCCGACCACGCTGAACCGCCAGGCCAACGACGTAGGCACGCAGTACCGCTCCGCCGTTTTTTATCACGACGATGCCCAGCGGCGAGAAGCCGAACGTACGAAGCGTCTCTTGGACGAGGCGAAGGTTTTCCACTCGGAGATCGTGACCGAAGTGACGTCCGCGTCCGAATTCTGGCGTGCGGAAGACTATCACCAAAAGTACCTCAAAAAAACCCCCAACGGTTATTGTAATCTCCAGCTCCAATCAGCGCAGGTATCGCGCGCGCTAAAGGGAGCCGCTCCGTCATCCCCGCAAAAAAGTTAAAAAAGCGCTAATCCTAAATTAATGCCTCTTTAATGTCCCCGGCGGAGTTAATCCGCAGGTAGCGCGTCGTACCGTCGAGAACATCGACCGCCAGGCCCTCGCGGCCATCTCCGCGAGCTTGATGCGCGGCGATGCGGAAGGCGCGAAGAACCAGCTCGTCGTGAATACGAACCTCTCTTGGCAGGAAATCGATCGCGTCGTGGCCGGCCTTTCGGCCAAGACGGAAGAAGCCAAGGCTCGCGCGAAGCAAATCGCCGACAAGGCTGCCGATTATTCGGCCGGAGCCCTGTGGGTCGTCTTCTTCGGCGGTCTTCTCGGTCTCGCCGCCGCGGCGCTGGGCGGATCGGCCGGCTCGAAGCGGCTCGTCACGTCTTGTCGCCGTTTCGACCATATCTGATCGTTCCAAATAAAACGCGAATCTCGGGAGGGCCGCTTCGGCGGCCTTCCTTTTTTTGCGTTTTGGGCGACCAGGCCGAAGATTTAAGCGACTCAAATCTTTAGAAGCTTGCATTTCACGTCGCGCTCGGGCATGATGGCGCGATGGCGAACGAAAAAACAAGCCCAGTCATCCTGATCGCCGAAGACGACTCCGACGATTACGTGTTCGTGCGGGAAACTCTTTCGCGCGAATACCCGGAAGCGACGCTGCGCTGGGTTCGCGACGGCGAAAAGCTTCTGGATTACCTTTTTCGCCGGGGGATCTACACGAACCCCGATGAGTCCCCGACGCCGTCGGTGGTCCTCCTCGATCTCAATATGCCGCGCATGACCGGCGTCGAGGCGCTGAACGAAATACGCATGGACGCCGCCGTCCGCAGAATCCCCGTCGTGGTGCTTACGGGCCAGTCGACGCAGAATTTGAAGAACGACGCGCTTCAAGTGGCGGCCTTCCTGAAAAAACCGATGGACTCCGACGACACGCGCGTCCTGCGCGGCGTTATCGAGCGTTTCTCCGCACGAAAATCCACGAATTAAAATCTAAAAAAATCCTCCGAGGCCTTGAATATCGGGCGCTCGTTATGTACAATTTTGATTAAAGTTAATAACTAATGATAAAATATGGATACGTGCTGTGAAAAAAAACGTCTCGCTGGCCGTTATTTTATCCCTCTGCCTTGTCGACATCTCCACCTACGCCGAGGTCTTTTCGGGCCCGATCCCCGCCCCCCAAGCACAAGCCCTGATCACCGCCGATCCCTCGCGCCTGGAGCCGCCGATGGACTTCGTCGACATCGAGGAGATCTATAAAGGAAGCGGCAGGGCTCTCATCGTCCATATCCAGGACCCCCACGCGAACCTGAGCGGCCAGCAGAACATCGCCGGCGCGCTGGAACGCCTGATGCGGAAATACGGTATCTCGCTCATTTTGTCCGAAGGCGGTCAAAACGACTGCTCGCTTACCCCGCTGAAGAAGATCGCGTCCGGTCCCGTTTGGAAGCGGCTCGCGAAGTCCTTCCTCGTCCAGGGAAAGATCTCCGGCGAGGAGTATCTCAATCTCACGTCGGACGTACCGATGAAGATCGTCGGTTTGGAGGACATGGGGCTCTATTCGAAGAGCGTCATGAATTACGGCAAGCTGGCCGATTCCAGGCAAAGCAACCTCGAATACATCGCCAAGATCCGACGCGCGGTCCAAAGCCTTAAGCAGAAAACCTTTCCGCCCAAAGTCCTGGCTTACGAAAAGGAACGGGGACTAGGTGCGTTCTCCGACAAGAAGAGTCTCCTGACGCTCGTGCGACTCGCCGAAGGTGAAGGTATCGGCCTTTTGGCCTATCCGAATCTCTCCGGGTTCATCGAAGTTTTGAAAAAGGAAGAGTCGCTCGATTTCGACGCGGCTCAGCTCGAGCAGGCCGCCGTTCTCGACGAGCTCTCCAAAAAGGGCGCCGAGAGCGAGATGGGCGAGCTCCGCGAGATCGTGTCGCGGCCGAGCGCCGAGCTTTCCCAGTACGTGGTCTTCCGCGCGATCGCCCGCCTGGCCGAGGAAAAAGGCGTGGCCCTGACCAAATACGAGCAGTTCTCCCGCTACGGCGAGTACCTGCGCCGCTTCACCGAGCTCGACCTCAAGGTGCTACTCGACGAGTTCCAGGCGATCGAGCAGGAGGTGTACCGCCGTCTCCTGACGCGCGAGGACGACCGTCTCCTCCGGAGCGTCGACCGTTATCTCGAGCTTTTGGGCAACGCGTACGAGATCCGGATGACAACCGACGAGTTCAATCTGTTCACCGCGAACGAGTCCGAGTTCAAGACGATGCCGATGCTGGCCTTCCTGAACAAAAAACTCACGGATTCGGGATTCTTCGGCGATCTGGTCACGTACGACCCGTCGCTCGACAAGGGGCGCGACGCGCTCATTTCCTTTTACGCGTCGGTGAGCGACCGCGACTTCGCTTTCGTGAGGAACGTCGAGGCCTCTTTGAGCAGCGAAAAGCAGGAGGTCGCGGTTCTCATTTCCGGCGGCTACCACACGCCGCATCTCAAGAAGCTTCTCCGCGAGAAGGGTTACTCGTACGTCGTCCTCACGCCGCGCGTGACGCGGGAAACCAATCAAAAGCGGTACGAGCAGCGGCTTCTTTCGCCTTTCCGTAAGCGGATCGAGCGCGTGGACACCGAGACGATGAAAACGCAAGTCGCCCTCACGGCCCAGAAAAAGCTCGCTTCCGCGAAAGCGGTTCGTCAGGACGGCGTCCGAGAGATGCTCGCGGCGGCGGTTCCCGCCCTCGTCCTGGATTGGGCGGCACAGCGCGGAATCACGGAGGCCCAGCTCACGGCCGACCGCGGCCGTTACATTGAGCAGTACCTGGCCGAAACCGACAATCAGATCGTTCTCTACGAGCTCGCACGGGACGCCGCCATGGCGATGGGCGTCGAAAAAGCGGATGCGGTCTCGCTCGCTGCCCAAGTCGTCGTCGATAAAATTTCTGAAATTTCAAGGGTCCGCGTCACCGAGGCCGGGCCAAACGTCGATGTACCGGGCGTCTCGGGGGCTCGTCTTGCCATCGGCGTGGATCTGCCCACCGAAGTCTACGCCAAACTCGCCGCTCCGGTTGCGAATTTGCCCGCCGACACACAGCCGCTCGAACGCGTGCGCGCTTTGAACGCCCTCTTGAAAGCCCAGCGTCCGGCCGAATTCCTGATCGGCGGCTCGGACGAAATCGTGGGACTGCACCTGGATTCGCACAACGGCGTCGTCCAGTCGCTCCTCATGGAAGGCCGCCTCGACGAACGCACCGCCGTTCTCATGACCTACTTCGCCGAATTCCACGACCTGGCCTACAGCGGCACCGAAGTGGACCTGACCCGCGCCGAGAAAGAAAACGGCACCGAGAAAGAAGCGATCCTGGACGCCTTTA
>Ga0163149_10002099_pt1 | contig 24604 bp, 19 predicted proteins | sample OliLakLV19MP5G1_FD_148604 | JGI IMG/M metagenome (GOLD analysis project Ga0163149, IMG submission 148604) | Freshwater microbial mat bacterial communities from Lake Vanda, McMurdo Dry Valleys, Antarctica - Oligotrophic Lake LV.19.MP5.G1 | ecosystem: Environmental > Aquatic > Freshwater > Lake >... | reverse complement strand
AACGAGTACTGATTGGGGGAGGAGAGCCCTCAGCGCGGAGCCGGTGACGGCTCCGCGCACTTTTCCTCGACCTCGCGCAACCCGTTCGCCGCGCAACCCGTTCGCCGCGCAACCCGTTCGCCGCGCGATCCGTTCGCCGCGCAACCCGTTCGCCGCGCGGTGTGGTTCGCCAAGCAGTGTCATTCGCTGAGCGGGGACGTTCGCGACCCATATCGTTCGCGACCCAGTGACCTCCGCGACCCAGGGCTCCGACACCCGTTCACCTCTCGCGCGGGAGAGCAACTTCGCGTCCCTCTGCGCGTCGCGTCACGTGCCCTTGCGCAGCAGCACGATCTTGACTGTGTTGAAGAGGATGGAGAGGTCGAAGAGCAGCGACTGATTCTTGATGTAGTAGAGGTCGTACTGGAGCTTCTGCAGCGAGTCTTCGAACGACGCTCCGTACCGGTAGTTGATCTGCGCCCAACCCGTCAGGCCCGGCTTCACCACGTGACGCTGGCGAAAGTAGGGGATCTTCTGCGCCAGCTCCGCTACGAAATGTTCGCGCTCCGGACGCGGGCCCACGATCGACATGTGACCGGCGATCACGTTCACGAGCTGCGGCAGTTCGTCGAGGCGCGTCTTGCGGATGAAACGGCCGACGCGCGTGATCCGCGGATCGTCCTGCTTGGCCCACACGGGACCCGTCGCTTTCTCGGCGTCGGCGCGCATGCTGCGGAACTTCAGCAGCACGAACGGATGTCCGTCGCGGCCGACGCGCTCTTGGGTGAACAGGATCGAGCCGGCCGAATCGAAGCGCACGGCGATCGCGGTGAAGACCATGAGCGGCCAAGTCAAGAGCAGGATCAGGATGCCCATCCCGAGGTCGAACGCGCGCTTCGTGAGGTCCGCCCACGGATGTCGCGAGAAGCCTTCGTTGAAGATCAAGTACGACGGACGCAGCGCTTCGACGGCGATCTTGCCCGTGATCCTTTCGTACAGCGATTCCTGTTCGACCACGGAGATGCCGTCGAGTCGGCACTGGAGGAGATCGTCGACGGGCAACGCTTTGCGTCGATCCTCGAGCGCCACGACGACGAGGTCGACGCGTTCGCGCAGCACCAGAGCCGACAGCGTCGGCGCGGACTCGATCGGTTCGTTCGTCGCCGGCTCGGTAGGCGTCAGCGCCTCTGGGCGTTCGAGCCGGAATCCCGCCTCGCGCGTGTCCTCGGCCTCACCCACGCCGGCGAGCGCTTGCGCGCCCACGAGACGCGGCCGCATCGGGATCGGAGCCTTGCCTTCGTCGGCACGCGCCGCGCGCGTCACGCCGATCGGACTGCGGCTTTGGCCGGCCTCGGGGACGAGCCCCACGAGCTCGTAACCCATGTCGGGTCGCTCGCGGATCTCACGCGCCAACTCGCGCGCGCGTTTGCCACCGCCGAGGATGAGCACGCGCTCGCCGAAGTTCGCGCGGCGAAGTCCCCAGTGGAAGACGCTGCGCCAGCCGTACAGCACGACGAACGCCGACAGCATCGCGAAGACGAGCGTCTGGATGCGTTGACTCGTCGAGAGCGGCGGGAAGTCGAGCACCTGCGGCAAGCCCCACGACGGCAGCACGATGATCGCGATCAAGGCGAGCGCCAATGCCGACCCGGCGGACTCGACGAAACGTCCCGATCGATCGACGCGCGAACCCGACACGCGCACGTCGTAGAGCTCGTTGAAGCCGATCGCGAACTGCGCCAGGATCGACAAGAGGAAGCAGGAATAGACGCTGCGCGCGAGCGCGTCGTCGACACTCAACGCCGGGATGCGGTCGTAGAGTTCGCCGAGGACGACTTCCGTCGGTCGCCACAAATGCGCCGTCATCCAGGCCGACAACACGGCCGTGATGAGGATCGTCTCGCTCAGGATGAGCAGAGCTTTCCGGAACGGCAGGTAATGGCGGAGGACGCGCAGCATGCGGGGACTTCCGGCTGAGCCCTCGCCGCACGCCCGGGGACGCACGCGGGAGGCCTCACCCGGTCGCATCATTGTGATCGTCCGCGCCCTCGCTCGCCATGAAGCCCTCTGGGCGCTTCTCGTGAAGAATCGGTCAGTCACCCGACTTGCGCTGGATTTCGAGCTGGAAACGGCCAGGCCCGACCAGGACTTCGAAGACTTCAGCGCGCGCCGGAATGCCGCGCCGCGCCGAGATTCCAAGGGCGATCCGTCCCAGTCGTTCCCGACCGCGGGCGTCGACCCGCGCGCCGGGGCGATCGCGCTCACCGAGAGGGATCGCGGCCTGGCCTCGGATGCGCGGTCGCGGGGCGATGCGCGCGGACTTCACCTCGATCGCGACGAGTCCACGCTCATCGTGCGCGAGCAGGTCGAGCTCGCCCCACGGAGTGCGCAGTCGGCGCGCTTCGATCCGTGCTCCGCCGCGATGCAACGCGCGCGCGACCAAGTCCTCGCCGACGAGGCCGAGTTCGGCTGTCGTGGCCGCGCGACACAGAACGAGGAACAGGCGCGGTGCGTGCGAGCGCAGGGCGGTGCGGAACCACGCCCGAACCAAGACCTGCGCGAAGTTCACGACGAATTCGTGAGCTCGCGCGGCACCGAACGGACGCTTGCACGCGCGCAAGATGTCGCGCTCGAACGGGTGCTGATGCGCGCGACGCGGACGCGACGTCCGCGCGCTACTTCTTCGCCGGCTCGAGCGTCTTCCCGTCGCCGTCGAGGATCGCCGTGATCGCGCTCTGCGCGAAGCGCATCCGGACGCCCTCGTCGACCTGCAACGTGACGATCGAGTCCTGCACCTGGACGACGGTGCCGTAGAGCCCGCCGCTCGTCTGGACCTTGTCGCCCTTCGCGAGGGCCGCGAGCATCTCCAGACGCTTCTTCCGCTGCTTCGATTCGGGCCGGAGGATCAGGAGCCAGAAGACGCCGAAGCACAGGACCAAGGGGAACAGCATCGAGCCGAACAGGCTCTCGACGATGCCTCCTGAACCGGCGGGCGGGGTCGCCCCCGCGGGCGCGGCGCCGTCCTGGAGGGGTAGGAAGGGGAGGAAGATCGGATTCGGCATCGCTCGTTCGTGCTTCCTGCGGCACGCGGCCGGCGAGGAAGGGCGGAGAGGGTACTAGACTGTTCGGCCCCGCGAAAGCGCGCTCGACCGCCTCCGTCACCTCCCTCCGATGTCCACGAAGCCCCGATTCGTCGTCGCCATGAGCGGCGGCGTCGACAGCTCGGCCGCGGCCTGGATCCTGGCTCAGGAAGGCCTGGATCTGGTCGGTCTGTTCATGCGGAACGGCGTCCATGTGGCGGAGCACGAGTCCTCGAAGAAGTCGTGCTGCTCCGTGAGTGACGCGCGGGATGCCCGCATGGTCGCGGCTCATCTCGGAATTCCTTTTCAAGCCGTCGATCTGAAGGACGAGTTCGGCGGGATCATCCGCTACTTCCTGAAGGAGTACGCGCGCGGCCGCACGCCGAATCCGTGCGCGGTGTGCAATCGCGACTTGAAATTCGGGCGGCTGATGCGTTTCGCGCGCGAGCTGGGTGCCGAAGGCGTCGCGACCGGGCACTACGCACGGCTCGACGTCGTCGACGGCCGCGTGCACGTGCGCCGCGGCGTCGATCACACGAAGGATCAGTCGTATCAATTGTTCTGCGTCGCCGAGGACGATCTGTCGCGCACGCGACTGCCGCTCGGTGGGTTGCAGAAGACGGCTGTGCGCGCACTAGCACGCGAAGTCGGATTGAAGACGAGCGAGAAGAAGGACAGCCAGGAGATCTGTTTCGTGCCGTCGAACGACTACCGCAACCTGTTGAAGGAGCACGGCACGGAGTTGCACCCGGGGAAGCTGGTCGACACGTCGGGCGCGGTGCTCGGCGAGCACGCGGGCACGGAACTCTTCACGATCGGCCAACGCCGCGGTCACGGAATCTCGTCCGAGGAGCCGCTCTACGTCGTCGCGATCGAACCGCACAACGGTCGGGTCGTGCTCGGCTCGCGCGCGGAATGCGGCGTCGCGAGCGCCGTCCTCGAGGAGATGAACTGGATCGGCGTCGATGCGCCGACGCAGGGCGAGCGGCGCGTGCTCGTCCAACACCGCTACCGTCATGAACCCGTGCCGGCGACGTTCTCGAACGCGGGCGCGAAGCCCGAGATCGTGTTCGACGAACCCGAAGTGTCCGTCACGCCGGGTCAGGGCGCTGCTTTCTACGAAGGTGACCGGTTGATCGGCGGCGGTTGGATCGACGCGACGGTGCGAGCAGGGGCGGCGCCGGTCGGTTGAGATCGGCGCCGCGCGTTACTGCGCGGTGGCCGGTCGATACGCTCCGCGACGTCCATGCTGCGCGCTCCCATCACGGCGATCCTGGCGTGGCTCGGCGCCGCGCTGCTCGCGTTCGGAGCGTGGCTCGTGCTGCCGCGCGACCAGACCGCTTCAGGACAGCCGGTGCGCATCGTGATGTTCGACGTGAGCGCGAGTGCGCACGGTGAGTACCTGCTCCCGATGTGGTCCCTGGGCCCGGACCAGCTCGACGTGACGCGAGAGAAGGCCCAGCGACCCGGCGAAGAACGGATCGGCATCGCCTTCGGCCGGGGAGCACGTCGTTTCGACCTCGATGTGCGACCGGACCGCAAGTTCGGTGAGCCCGAGGACGCCACTGATCTGGCCGCGGCGTTCGAGCTCGCGACGCGGATCGCCGAGGAACGCCGCGTCGTGGCGATCGACGTCCTCGGTGACGGGACGTACACGGGCGCGGATCCGACACCGATCGCGGCCCGGCTCGCGGGACGCGGTGTGGCGATCGATCAACACGTGGCCCTTCACTTCCAGGGCGACGAGGCCGGCGTGGCTCCACTCCGCTCACCGATTCTCGTGCGCGCGGGCGCGCCGATTTCTGTGGACGTCGAGGCCTGGCACGCACGCGGGACCCCCGGCCACCACCAAGGGGGTCCACGCACGCTGATCGTCACGGCGAGTCTCGTCGAGGGCGCGCGAACCGAGATCCGTACCGCGCGCCTCGCGCTCGAAGGGCAGTCTTTCGACTTCCGACTTCGTCCCGTGCGCGTGCCGTTCGCCTTCGGGGCGCTCACGGGGAGCGCAGCCGAACTCGAAGTCCGCGCGACGTTGGAAGTCGCTGGGCAGGAGCGACCCACCCTCCTCCCCGAGAACGACGTCGCGCGCGCGACGATCCGCGTAGAGGGTCGAGCTCTGGTCGTCGTGGTCGGCACTCCCGAGCGAAGCGCTGCGTTCGCACAGCGACTCGAACCTGCCGCGCGCGACCTGGGCTTGCGCTTCGCGGATCGTGTGACCGCGGACGCGCTGCGCGCAGCGGACGCCATCGTGTCCATCGCGCACGAGTTCACGGCCGAGGAAGCGACGCTGCTCGACGACGCCGTCGCGCGCGGTCGCGGCTGGATCGATCTCGCCGGCCCGAACTTCGCCGGTACCGCGCGTCCGCGCGCGACGGCGCTCGTCCCCGCCGGTGACGAAAATGGACCGCGCGGCATCGTCGTCCTGGTCGATGCGTCGGGCAGCATGAACGGCGAGCCTGGTCGCGTTTCGCGCGCGGCGCTCGCGTCGCTCGTCGATTCCGCGCCGAGCGCGGACGCACTCGAAGCGCGCTGGCTCCACGACGGCGGCGTGCGCGTCGATTCGCTCGGGAAAGCCGACGAACGCGTCGACGCAGCACGTCGCGCCGCGTTCCGCGATCAGGCCCTCGCCGGGCCGAATCCACGCGGTCCGACGCAGATCTGGTCCGCGCTCGAGGACCTCGCGTCCGGTCTCGACGGATCGCGCCGCACGCTGGCGATCCTCGTGTCCGACGGTCGCGATCCCGACCGCGCCGATCTCGCAGCGCGCGCGAACGCTCTGCGCGCCAAGCTCGCGGCGAAGAACGCGCGCCTCGTCGTCGTCGAAGTCGGCGGTGATCCCGATCGTGAATTGTTGGCGGCACTCGCGGGCGCGGACGCCGAAGTGCTTGCCGCCGGAGATCTCACGTCCACGCACGCGGGCACGCGGCTCGCCGAGATCCTCACGAGCGCGATCGCACGGGGGAGCATCGAGGAGTTCTCTCCCGCGCGCACCGCGAGAGTCGCCGGCGGCGACACGTCGTTCGCCGCGGCGTTCCAGGGTGTCGCGCCTCCGACCGTGCGACGCGCTCTGCGCGCGCGCGCGGTGAACAGCGCAGAAGTCGTGTGGACGACCGACGACGGCGCGCCCCTCCTCGCGTTTGCGCGCACCGGACTCGGCGTCGCGGCGACGATGGCCTTCCCGCCCGATCCAACGTGGCTCGGCAGCGAACACGATCTCGTCGGATCGATCGCGACGGCGATCCGTGCTGTGCTGCCGCCGAACGTCGCCGGCGCACCCACGTTGTTCGAGCGCGACGGCGATCTGGTCCTCTTCGACCCCGCGGGTCTCGCGCCGCCGATCGTGCGCCTCGAACTCACCTCGAAGCGGGCGGAGCGACTCGGCATCGTCGACCTCGTCGCGGGTCGGTCGGGCCATGATCTGCTGCGTGAGCGCTCGGCCGCGCTCCCCGCGGTGCTCTCTCGCCTCGAAGCCGGCGAGACGGTGGAAGCGCGCATCCAGGGCGATACGACGGGGCTCGAGAGCTTCGGCTTCACTGCGCCCCGCGCCCCCGAATTCGCGCGCCTTCCAGGGCATTTCACGCCGCCGGCCCCGATGCGTGCCCTCGCGCCGACGGCGCCCGGGCCGAACCCTCTCGGCCGGTGGGTGCTCCTCGCCGGGATCGCGGCCCTCGCTCTCGCCACCGGCGCGGGTTTTTTTTCCGCCTCGCCGCGCCGCGCGGCCTGAACCGGTCAAGTCCTTCCCGGTTCAGGACGACAGGAGTCGCACGGGTTCATCGGCCGTGCGCCGGACCCCGCGCGAACCATGTCGAACCACCGCACCTCGATCGCCGCCTTCTTCCTCATCGTCTTGTCCGCGTCGTGCGTCACGACGGTCCAGTCGCCGAAGATCGAAACGAACTCCTCGGGCTGGCTCGAGCCCTCGCCCGCGCTGCGTCAGCAGATCGAGGACGAGGCCAAGCGTCTGCCGTGGACCCACGGGCTCGAGCGCATCGAGACGATCCACTGGTTCGCGAGCGTGGGTGAGCCCGCGTATCCGACGCTGCTCCAGATGGTCGTGGATCCGCGCGCGGACGTCGCCGGTGCGGCACTCGCGTCGCTCGGCGCCACGAAGGACAGCCGCCTCGTCGAACCGCTGCGCGAACTTCCGTGGCCCAAGGCCGAACACTCCGATCTCGCGCTCGAACGTTCACGCACCCTGCTGCGCCTCGGCGACTGGCAGATGGTGCCGCGACTCGTCGCCGGCTTGCGCGACGAGCGCATGATGACGCGAGCGCTGTGCATCCAGGCGCTCGACGAAGCGACGCACGAGCGCTTCGGTTTCGATCCGCGCGGCGCAGCCGAACCGCGTGAGGCTTCCGTGGTGAAGTGGGAAGCGTGGGTCCAAGATCGACTGTCCGACCCGCTGCTCGCCGGTAACCCGTCGAGCCCCGTCCGCGGCGCTTCCGCCGACAGGGACGACTGAACGACGGAACGGCTGCCGTGCGCTCGAACGCAGGTGAGGAACTCACCGGATCAGCGCCGCGGCCCGTGTTCGAGAACGCTCTCAGAGCCTGTGAAGAATCCACGGGCGACGCGCCGCGGAAGCGGAGCCAACAGCATCTGAGAGCGTGTAGGGTCGATTTCTTCACGGGCTCTCGCGACGCGCAGCGTCGCCACATGAATCCGAGAGCCCGTAAACTCGATTTCTTCACGGGCTCTCAGCCCGCGGTCTCGCGCAGCGCGCGCAGTAGCGCTGCAAACCGCGGGTCCTCGCGCAAGCTCGCGAGATCCCCGTCCTCGGCCAAGTGGTCGGCATCCGCGTAGCCGTGCAGGATCGCGCGCTCCAACGTGCGGAACGCCTCGTCCGCGTGGCCCGTCAGCGCCAAGGAACAGGCCAGGTTGTAGAGCACGTTCGAGTCCTCCGGGGCACGGTGCGCGAGCTCCCGATCGATCTCGAGGCCCTCCTCGTAGCGCCCGAGTCTCGTCAGGACATGCCCCAGATCCGTGAGCGCCGCCAGGCTGCCGGGCTTGCGCGTCAGTTCGCGGCCGTAGAAGTCGGCCAGGAACTCCAGCCCGCGCCGTTCCGCGCGGCTTTCCAGGCCGGTCGGCAGGTCCTCGGACGACTCCTCGGGTTCGGCGGTTCCTTCCAAGGCCTCCGCGAGCTTACATCGTACCGGCGGTGAGCCCTCCGATTCGGACTCCGAGTTGCAGTCACGACCCCGTGGTGCATTCGGTCCCGCACGTCGGCGCGGCTCGGCCCGGCACCCCAGAGGCTCTCGCGAACCCGATGAAGATCCACTTCTGCGACCTGTGCAACGAGTCGATCCCGCAGGCAGCGTTGGACAGCGGCGCGGCGCGCCTCGTCAAAGGACGTGTGATCTGCGCGACCTGCGACGCCGCGATGACGCACGCCGCCGAGGCGGAGCGATCGGCCGCCGCTTCCGCGCACGTGCATCAACCGGCAGGTCGTGCGCCGGTGCACGTCCCGCCCGGGCCCGTCGGTCCGGGCGGTTTCGTTCCGCCGCCCAGCCCGTCGCCGAACCCTTCGCAGTCCGTGACCTCGCCCTCGATGTATGCACCGGCGATCGTCGTGTCCCCTGTCCTCCCCGCGCCGCTCGTCGTTCAGGCTCCGGCCTCCTCGAACACCGGCATCGCTTGGGTCGCGGGCCTCGCGATCGGGTTCACGGCACTTTCGATTTTCGTCACGGACGACCGTTTGGCGCGCGTGGGGCGATCGCAGACGGCGCTCGAGAACGAGCTCGCGAAGCGCGACGACGCGCTGCACGGCCTCTCGACCGAACTGAACAAGGTTCATCCGGCGTTGGCCGGTGTCGAAGCGCGTCTCGTCGAGAGACTCGACGCCAGCGTGGCCCGCGACGCAGCGGCGAGCGCCGCGGTCGGCGCGCTGCGCGAGGACGTGGGCAACTTCACGGCGCGCCTCGACGCACTCGGAGTCGAAGTCGAACGCCTGCGGGCGCGCGTTTCGGAGCCCGGTCTCGGTCTCGCCATCGAGAAGCGCTTCGACGAGATGAGCGCGCGCATCGCGAAGGCCGATGACGAGCGGCGCGCCCTCGCGACGCGTCTCGCCGCGGCCGAGAGCGCCGTGCCCGCGGAGAAGCCGGCTGCCGCACCGGCCGTGGCCGTCGCACCGCCGGCGGTGTGGAAGAAGTTCCTCCCCGATCTCACCAGCGCCGAGGAGACGGTGCGCTGGGACGCGGTCAGCGCTCTCGGCGACGCGAACGATCCCGCGGTCGTCCCGCACGTCGTGCCGATGCTCAAGGATCCGACGTGGGTCGTGAGGATGGCGGCTGCGCGCGTGCTCGGGGAGAAGCTGCGCGCGCGCGCAGCGGTGCCGGCGCTGATCGAAGCGCTCGAAGACACCGAACCGGCCGTGCGCGAGTCGGCTTGGATCGCGCTCCGTGCGATCACGGGCAAGGACCTGAAGTTCGATTCGTCCGCGCCCGAAGCCGAGCGCTCGAAGCGCGTCAAGGCTTGGAGCGAGTGGTGGAAGAAGGACGGCGACGGCGACGCCGCCAAGGCACCCGCCGGACCCTGACAGTCCCGGAGAATTCGACCCTACGGCCTGTCCGGACCTAGGTGCGTCGTTCCGCGACGAGAGAGCCCGCGAACGGGTCGCGTTGCGCGAGGTGGGGGAGCCGGATAGGCTCCCCCGCTCAATTTTCGGGCTTGTTTTCAGCGGCCTCCGCGACACCTCTGCACGATGAAGAAGCATTCCGTCACGTTGATCCGGGGCGACGGCACCGGACCCGAACTGGCAGCGGTCACGAAGGAGGTCCTCGACGGGACCGGGGTGGCCTTCGACTGGACGATCGCCGAAGCGGGCGTCGACGTGATGGAGACGCGCGGCACGCCGCTGCCTCCCGAGACGCTCGAAGCGATCAAGGCGACGAAGACGTGCATCAAGGCGCCGATCACGACGCCCGTCGGCGTCGGCTTCCGATCGGTGAACGTCGCGTTGCGCAAGGAGTTCGATCTCTACGCCTGTGTCCGACCGTGCAAGACCTACGCCGGAGTCCGAACGCGCTACGAGAAGATCGACCTCGTCATCTTCCGCGAGAACACGGAGGACCTGTACGCGGGCATCGAGTTCCAAGAAGGCAAGGACGAGACGAAGCGCTTGATCGGCTTCATCGAGGAACTGTCGAAGGCGAAGATCCGGCCCGACTCCGGCATCTCGATCAAACCCATTTCGATCTTCGGCACCGAGCGCATCGTGAAGGCCGCGTTCGAGTACGCGCGCAAGAAAGGCCGCAAGAAGGTCACGGCCGTCCACAAGAGCAACATCATGAAGTTCTCGGACGGCTTGTTCCTCTCGACGGCGCGCAGGGTCGCCGAGCAGTACAAGGACATCGCGTTCGAGGATCGCATCGTCGACAACATGTGCATGCAGCTCGTGCAGAAGCCGGAGGACTACGACATCCTCGTGCTGCCGAACCTGTACGGCGACGTGGTCAGCGACTTGTGCGCCGGACTCATCGGTGGCCTCGGTATCGCGCCCGGCGCGAACCTCGGCGACGGCGGCATCGCGATCTTCGAGGCGACGCACGGTTCCGCGCCCAAGTACAAGGGTCAGGACAAGGTCAACCCGACGGCGATGTTGCTCTCCGGCGTGCTCATGCTCGAACACCTCGGCGAAGTGCAAGCCGCGCAGCGGCTCGAAGCCGCGATCGCGAAAGTCATCCGCGAAGGTGAGCACGTGACCTACGACCTGAAGAACGACCGCAACGATCCGACGGCGGTCGGCACGCGTGCGATGGGCCAGGCGATCTTGCGGGCGCTCTGAAAACACCGAGCCTGCGGGCTCTCGGATTCTGGTTGCGCCACTTCCTCGGCGCGTCGCCTGTGAATTCTTCACAGACCCTGAGTTCTGGTTCGGACCAGCCCCGTGCGTCCACTCGCCCGCTCCAGCACGATGCGCTGGAGCGGGCGAGTGAATGAACGGACCTGGTCGGATCGTCCACTGGCTATCCTCTCCGCGCTTTGTCCCCCGGCACGCCTGTCGATCCGCCTCTCGGCGAGCCCCGTCGATTCGGTCCGTACATCCTGCTCGAGGAACTCGGGCGGGGCGCCCAGGGCATCGTCTTCTTGGCGGAGCACGCCGACCTGCATCGCAAGGTCGCGCTGAAGATGCTGACGGGCGCGGGCGCGCAGTCGCAGGACGTGCGCGATCGTTTCCGGCGCGAGGCGCTGATCACCTCGAAGCTCGAGCATCCGGGCATCTGCGGCGTGCGCGACGTCGGCGAAGTCGATGGGATGCCTTACATCGCGATGCAGTACGTGCGCGGCACGACGCTGGCAGCGCTCGTCGAGAAGGCCCGCGACGAATCCGCCGTCGATGGAGACTCGCGGGGCAAGGGATCCGAGACGATCACGATCGCCGGCGGCGGGAAGGGTGGACTCGAAGACGTCTTGCGCCTCGTCGAGAGCGCGGCGCGTGCACTGCACGTCGCGCACGAAGCCGGCCTCGTCCACCGCGACATCAAACCCGCGAACATCATGGTCACGGGGGACGGACAGCCCGTGCTCCTCGACTTCGGCCTCGCGCGCGACCTCGAGAGCGAAGGGCAGGCGCTGACGCAGTCGGGCCAGATCCTCGGAACGCCGGCCTACATGGCACCGGAGCAGATCGTCGCGACGCGCGGGGTCGTGGACCGTCGCTCGGACGTCTATGCGCTCGGCGTCACGCTCTTCGAGTGCCTCACGCTGCGACGTCCGTTCGTCACCGCGTCGTTCGATGCGCTCTTCAACGAGATCCTGAACGGTGCGCCCCGCAACCCGCGCAGCTTGAATCCGCGCATCCCCGTGGACCTCGCGACGGTGATCGAGGTCGCGATGGACCGCGATCAGAACCGCCGCTACGCGACCGCGGAATCGTTGGCCGAGGACTTGCGCCGCGTTCGCTCGTTCGAGCCGATCCAGGCGAAGGCCGCGGGTCGGATCACGCGCATCAGGAAATGGGCACGGCGGAATCCAGGCCCCGCGGTCAGCGCGGCTGCGGGTGCCTTGTTCGTCCTCTTCGCGCTGAGCTTCGTCGTCGTGCGCGCGGTGCAGCGAAGCGCCGATCTGCGTGAGCACTTGAAGACCGCCGCCGAGGGCCTCGCCGAGGCGGACTACATCGGCGCGACCGTGGCCGTGGCGAAGGCGCGCGAACTCGATCCCGAGTCGGCCGAAGTGCTCGAGCTGAAGGCGCGCGTCGAACACAGCCAGGCCGAGGCGGTGCGCGAGGCCGAGCGGCTGAAGGCGCTCGCGAGCGCGGCCGCGGCGCGCGTCGAGGCGTCGGACCTCGGCGAGAAGTACGAGCGAGCGCGCGGGAAGATCGACGAACTCGGAGCGGAACTCCTGAAGGCCGAGTCGACGGTGATCGCCCGCTACGCCGAGGAAGAGACGCGCATCGATTTCGCCGAGCGCGAGAGCGAACTCTACGCGGAGAAGCTCGAAGCCGAACGGTTGCTGCTCTCGCGTTCCCAAGCGCTGGAGCGCGCGTTGCGCCTCGAGGATCCGTGGGGCGGCGCGAGCGCGGAGACGAACCGCGCTCTCGCCGGGTTCTACCTCGAACGTTGGCGCGAGGCGCTGCGCAGTCGGGACGCGGTTCGTGCGGCCGCGATGAGCACGGCCGTCGAGCTCTACGACGTGAACGGCGAACACCGCGGCGAACTGCTCGGGCGCGGGACGCTGACGCTCTCCGTTTTGCCCGAAGCGGCCGAGTGCTTTCTCTTCCGCTCCGAAGGTCACGAGTCGCTGCGTGCGGGACGAGTGATCCCACGTCTCGTCCCCGTGCCCACGGCAGGGATCGGTCACGCGCGCGCCGGCGCATGGCCGGCGGACTTCGTGCCCGGCGATCCCTGTCTCGTCGTGCACGCCGTCGAGCCCGGCTCGATCGCGGAGCAGAGCGGCCTCGCCGCGGGCGATCTCGTGCTCCGATTCCACGGTGTGCCCGCGGCCGGATCGCTCCTGGTCCGCGAGGTAACGCCCGCAGGCTGCCTCGCACTGGCCGGCGTCCAACCGCTCACTCGCATCACGGCTGTCAACGGCAGCGCCGTCGCGAGCCGGTTCGAATGGTTCGTCCATTCGCCCATGAAGGACGGCCTTCAGGCCCTCGTGAGTCTCGAGGGTCGCACCGGAATCGTGGAGTGCGATCCGCGCGAGCTCGTCGTCGGCTCACCCTTGGACTTGATCCACGCGGGTGTCGCGACGGAGACGCGCATCGACTGTCTGCGCGCGGGAGAACTCGTCACGGTGGAGATTGCGGCCGGAGTGCGCTCCGGTCTCGCCTGCGAACCCACCGCGTACCCGCTAGTCCTCGCGCCGAGTCATCGCATCGCGGCGCGGCGTCAGCACGCCATGGACCCCGGCTCCTACCTGCTGTTCGTTCGGCACCCCGGTTTCGAAGCGCAGCGCTTCCACTTCGTGGTCGAGCGCAGCGGAACCGCTTCGGTCCGAGTCGAACTCCTGCCGGCCGGGAGCAGCCCTCCCGGTTTCGTCCGCATCCCGGCCGGGCCGTTCCAGGCCGGTGGCGATCCGCAAGCGTTCCGGCCGCGCGAAGGACGGACGCTGGATCTTCCGAGCTTCTTCATCGCGCGGAAGGAACTCACGAATCGCGAGTGGTACGAGTTCGTGAACGACCCCGCCGTGCTCGAGCGCATCGCCGCGACGCCGCCGGGCGAGCATCTTTACTTGCCGCAGGACGACCGCGTCATGGCGCGCAAGGACGCGAACGGCGGGTACACATGGGACGTCTACACGGCGACCTCGGCCGAATCGCCGGTGCTGGGCCTCTGTTGGACGGACGCGCGCGACTACCTCGTCTGGCGCAACGCACGGGCCGAGGCGAGCGGCGAGCCGTGGCGTTACGACTTGCCTTCGGAAGCCGAGTGGGAGAAGGCGGCGCGCGGCGTCGACGGGCGCGCCTTCCCGTGGGGGGATCGTTTCGATCCTTCGCTCACCGTGTGTCTCGTGCGGCAGCAGGGTTACTTGCTCGACGCGCCGGGCGGATTCGAGCCGCGCGACGAGTCACCGTACGGCGTGCTCGACATGGCGGGTTCGCGAGAGGAGTGGTTGCGCGATCTCGTCGAGAACAGCAATCCGCCGTTCTTTCACAAGCGCGGTGGACACTGGGGGACTTCCGTCGGTGCCGTGTTTCGCACGACGAGTCGCGGCGAGGCGAGCCAGGATCGCTTCGCGAGCAGTCAGGGCGTGCGGCTGATCGCTCGCCGTCCGTGAACAGCGCGCCACGCGATCCGGAGAGTTCGAGAAAAGCGCGCCGGCTCGCTGTGAATCTCCGCAGTCGATGCAGGCCTGGATCGCCGTCCCGTAGCGCGTGAAGAATCTGGCGCATCCGGCGTTCGTGTGAGTCAGCGCCCCCGTGCCGACCCGCAGACCCCGCGTTCATGGACCTCGACTCGGGCGCCGGTGATTTTCGTGGTTCGAGCGCGTCGGCGCGCGTTGTTCGAATCCGCGACCCGGGCGGGGTGCGCACTCACACCGTGCGCGTCGGAGAACGCTCCGGCGAGCGCTCCGGTGGGCGCGTCGGCGAGCGCGTCGGCGAGCGCCCCCGTCGGATCAGGCCCTGCACCCCGCTCCGCCCGCCGCATCTGGAGCCGGCCGCGGTGCCTCGCTCGTCGCGATGCGTCCGCCCTTCAGCCACCCGAACAAGAGCAGCCACGAACTCGCTTCGGGCAACGCACGATCCTTCCGCGGCGTCCGATCCATCCAGCCGCCGAACCACGGACCTGACGAATGCGCGTCGATCCCGAGGATGCGCGCGCCGTGCTTGCGCGCGTTCTGCAGCACGTAGACGAGCGCGTTGCGCGCTTCGCGCAGAGTTTTGAGCACACGCGCGTGGTAGCGGTCGCCGACGACGCGGCCCGTCCGTTCGCACGCTCGGTTCAGCGCCTTCGCGACGCGGACGAGCAGCCCCTTCATGCCGCGCGCCGGCGCGATCTCGTCCTGCGCCTCGGCGACGAAGTGCAGATGATTCGACTGTATCGAGTCCTCGATGAGCCGGAAGCCGAATCGGTTCGCGCCAGCGGCGAACGTCGCGCGCATGAGCGTGAGCGTGCTTTCGCGCCGCAGGTTGGGCAGTCCCGCGATGAGCCTCGTCGTGACGAGGACCGGAGTGTGCCGCGTCACGCGCGCTCGTGCGTCGTGCGGGACGAGAGCGCGGTCGCCCTTCGGCTTGCGACCTGCGCCGGCTCGCGTGCCGCCGCGACGGAACAGGGCGACCTGGCGAACGGATTGGAACTGCGACTGCCTGCGTGACTGCGACTGCCTGAGCGTGTGCTCCATCGACTCCCTCCTTCCGATAGAACGCGCGGCGAACGCACGGGTCGTCGAAAATCACGAGAAAACAAGCATCGATCGACGACTTTCTCCAGCACAGGATTCGATTCCGCAGACATTCGACGCACTGTGCGCCACGTCGCGGCCCGACCGACTTGCTCGAGTGCGCGGAGTCGAGGTCGGAGGGCTCGGCTCGAGCACCTGCGAGACCGCGCGATTCGATTCCGCGCACATTCCGTGAGAGTGTCCGGTGAGGTCGGCGTGGGTTCGTCCGACGAGCAAGGTTCGTTCGATTGCTGCCTGCGTCGATCGGACGTGGATCGAGAACGTACGCGAGGACGGGCTGGGTCTGGTGCCGCACCCTCCGCGTCCGCCTCGCACTCCGCCTCGCACTCGGCCCCGCACTCGGCCCCGCACTTGGCCTCGCACTTGGCCTCGCACTTGGCCTCGCACTTGGCCTCGCACTTGGCCTCGCACTTGGCCTCGCACTTCGCCCCGGCCATCGTCTCGCAGTCTGCCTCGCAGTCCGCCTCGCAGTCCGCCTCGCAGTCCGCCTCGCAGTCCGCCTCGGCCGTCGCACCGTCGGCTCGACGGACTGACGGAAACCTGTCGACACCAGTTCGTCTCGAGCGAGCGACCGAAGACGCCGCAACCGACCTCGAGGGGCTCGTGCCTGTCGCACAGCTGAGTCGCGCCGATGATTCCGCGCACATCCGCCCACGTATCGCCCCGCGGCCGAACGCAGGCAGGACGGGCGTTCGGCACACCTGGATGCCTGCTCACGGAAACTTCGAGCTGCTCACGGAGATTTCTAGCCGCTCAAGTAACTTCGAGCCGCTCACGGAGCTTCGAGCTGCTCAAGAGACCTCGAACCGCTCGACGAGACTCAAGTTGCTCACCGAGACTTCGATCCGCTCACCGAGACTTCGACCTGCTCACCCGGACTTCGCGTGCGCCTCGAGCACCCCTGGCTGTAGGCGCCCCCCTGCCGGTCCCCCCGCCGTCCATCCAGGGCCTCGATCCGAGCGTCGGTCCGCGGTGCAGCCAGGAGGCCAGACTGACTCCGAAGATCGCTGGCGCGGCAGAGGACGTGCGCTCGACCCAGCGCGGACGCGTACTCGCGGGGGTCGCACTTCGGTGGCGAGCACCCGCGCCGTTGCTGACTGCCCACACGACTTCCCGAAGCCCCAACAAACTACCGACTCCGTGTCGCGAACGGCGCTGCTGCGCTCCCTCGAGCCCGGAGGGTCGGGTACCCGCACACGATCTCAGTACGGCGAAGCGAAAGACTCCGGTTCGTTGCTGCGCGAATAGACGATCTGCGGCGCGCTGGGCGAGCCCGTGTTGTTGATCGAGCCGAACTCGTTCGTGCACATCTGCATCCGCATGCGCAGGTCCTGGAACGGATCGTTCGGGCCGGTGAGACCGGCGCCGACCTCGGAGAGCAGGCCGATCACGCCGGTCAGCATGTCATCGAGGGAGACGAGGACTCCGTCGCCGCGTCGATCGATCAGGATGTCGCCCTGCATGTAGCCGCAGCTCGTGCTCAGCAGCGTTGCGCCGACCTCGCGCGACAACAGGAATCCCGCGTGATCCCGCGGATTTCGGTTTGCATACGTGATCCACCTGGAGAACGCCGTGTCGAAAGACGGTGCGAGAGGAACCGTGAAAACCGACACGCTCGGGTCGTCGTTCGAGACCGGTTTGCGCAGGTTCACCGGCATCGCGTTGCGCGTGTTGAGAGCCGAACGCCACGTGGGCTCGCAGGCCTGCAACAAGTACGCGGCGGAGTCCGGGCCCTCGGCACCGAGCTCGGTCCAGAAGACCGGGGTGCGGCCGACGAGCGGTGTCAGCTCGTAGCTCACGTTGCCGAACTCAGGCCCCGCGACGTACTCGGCCGTCGCGGATGCATTGCCCGTGATCGGCGTCGTCGCGAGCCAGGTCGCGCCCGGCGTTCCGTCGTTCACGAAACCGTTCGGTGAGATCTCGCGGATCTCCCACGTGCTGCCGTCGCGATCGCGAATGAACTGGTACCAGCCGTCCTGATCCGTGTACGTCACGCCCTCGAGCGCGCCATCTCGCCGGAGCTCGACGCGCCAGCCGCCGATGGCCACCTCGAGCGGATCGAGTGTCGGGTTCCACACGCTGTTCTCGTCGTGATCGAAGAACTTGTGACCGCGGAGGACCGTCTGCGGGCCCTGCGTGTTGACGCGAAAGTTGTCGCTCTTGCTGAGCGCGGGATCGAAGCCGAACAGGTTCGATCCCAGCGGGTCGTAGTCCTCGATGCGCGTGAGCCAGATCTTGTACTCACCGATCGGGTACGGCGTCGGCGCGAACGGTGCGAGGCGCACGTTGAGCGCGCCGCATGGACCCACGGCGCTCGCGGGGCGCGTCGTGCCGAGGTACTCGACGAACACGCCGCCAGCGACGCGAATGCATCGTTGCGCGATCGGATCGGTCGTGAGCAGCACGGTTCCGGCCGGGTCCGTGACCTGGAAGCACCAGATCCCGCTCGCGAGACCGGGCGCCGTGCACGCTCCGCGCGGTCCGCCCGAGAAGTAGACGCCGTCCTTGCGCGGGAACGCGTTGCCCTCGAGGTGGTTGCCTTGGCGGTTCAGCGCGAACGCCGCGCCGGGAACTTCCGCACGCAAGGGGACGGAGAGGAGGAGAAGCGGCAAGAGACGGAGGAACGTGGAGATCATGGGGGGCCTCGAACGCCCGGAACCGCCCAATTCGAGCGTGCCCGAGGGCATGAAAGAGCCGTCGAGCTTAGCTGCGCCGGACGAAGAATGGGGATCTCGGAGCCCACGGCCGAGACAGAAACCCGCAAAGGACGGGCTCGTCACTCGTTCTCTGAGCTTTCGGACGATGGGCGCGCAACAGCGGCTCCAGGCACTCGCGGAAAGGGACTTCCATCGTCCACGCGGAATCACCGCGTGCCGAGCAAGCGCTGACGGTCGGGCGCCGTGCAGGACGCTGCGGCGACGACGGTCGATCCGGACCACGGGACCTGCTGGATGGTTGGCGGTTCAGCGGTTCAGCCGTGCGACGGACTCGTGGTCGAGGACCTCTTCGAGAAAGCACGCTGAGGCCCCGAACGACGCGCGACCAGGGTCCGGGCGTCGGCCCCGTGCTGTCGCCCTTGCCCCACGTCCACGTTCGCGGGTAGCGTCCGTCGGATGTCGACGATCTCGCAACGCAAGGTGACGGTGGTGGGGGCGGGTTACGTGGGTTCCACGTGCGCGCACCTGCTCTCGATGAAGAACTTGGCCTCGGAGATCGTGCTCATCGACGTCGTCGAAGGCCGGCCGCAAGGCATCGCGCTCGACATGAACCAGAGCGCCGCCGTCGAGGACTTCGGCGGCCGCGTGATCGGCACGAACGATCCGAAGGACACGTACGGTTCCGACATCGTGATCATGACGGCCGGTTTGCCGCGCAAGCCGGGCATGAGCCGTTCCGATCTCCTCGAGACGAACGCCAAGATCATCTCGACCGTCGCCGACTACGTCCGCCTGGGTTCACCCGACGCGCACGTGATCGTGGTGACGAACCCGCTCGATTCGATGGTGACGCTGATGCGTGCGCGCACGGGTTTTCCCGGAGCGCGCGTGACGGGCATGGCCGGCGTGCTCGACAGCGCGCGCTTCTCGTGGTTCATCGCCGAAGCGACGCGCGCGAACGTGCAGGACGTGCGCGCGATGGTGCTCGGCGCGCACGGCGATTCGATGGTGCCGATGACGAACTACTGCACGGTGAATGGTGTGCAGCTCGAGGATCTCGTCGACAAGGCGAAGATCGACGCGATGGCGACGCGCACGAAGGGCGGCGGCGCGGAGATCGTCAACCTGCTCAAGACGGGGAGCGCGTACTACGCGCCGGCGAGCTCGTCGGTCGCGATGGCGAAGGCGATCCTGAACGACGAGAAGCGGATGTTGCCGTGCGCGTGCTTCCTCAATGGGCAGTACGGCTTCGAGGGGATCTACATGGGCGTGCCGGCGATCCTCGGGAAGGACGGCGTGGAGCGCATCGTGGAGATCCCGCTCGATCTCGATTCGCGCGCGCAGATGCAGAAGACGGCGGGGGCGATCTTGGCGGACGTGCAGCTGCTGCGTGACAAGAAGCTGATGTAGCTCCGATCTACGCCCGCTTCGAGCGAGGGCGATCGGCGACACTGCACGCGAGTTCGTGCTTCTCGAGGTCCCTCTTGCTGCTCAGGGATCTGCAGCGTGCACGGTACGTGCACTTCGGCTTCCTCATGTGCGTCGTCGTCGCGACCGGATCGCGTGAATGCGGAAGCTCGAGTTCGCGACTGTTCAGGTGCCTCCAGCAGGAGTGTTGCTCCCAGCCGAATCCTGCCCGGCTCTCGAGTGGAGGACGCGCTGCAACCAGCAGGGATGCAAGTCGGGGCCCGCGATCCGCGAACTGGCCCCAGCGAATGATCAGCGCGTCAGCACGGGCAGATACTCGCGCCACGGACCGACCTCGGGCGCGTAGCGTTTCGCCATCACGCGTGCGATCTGCGCGATGTGGCCGAGGTCGTGCACGACCCAGGTCGCGATCAGGTTGCCGAGCGTCACCTCGCCCAGCGCCGGGTGCATTCCGCGCCGATCGAAGTCCGAGGCGTCGAGCCTTGCCGCGCGCAAGTCCGCGATCGTTCCGCGACGCAGGCGGGCGAACTCGTCGAGCAGGTTCGTGAGGCTCTTGCCCGTGCTGTCGCGCTCCTGCGCGAACCGATCGAACGGGTCGAACGCGCGTGCAGTGCCGTGCTCGAGCACGGTCCGCATCCGCGGGATCCAATCCGCGCGCTCGCCGTGGATCAGGTGACCGACGATGTCGTACGCGGACCACGTCTTCGGCCCTTCGTTGCACGTGGTCCAGCACTCGGGCAACCCATCGAGCTGCGCGCGCAACACGGCGGGCGTTTGCTCCAGGACGGCGATCGATTCAGGCAAGGAGAGTGCGCTCATTCCCGCAGGCTAGCGTGAATGTGCGTCGGTCGCAGGCGAGCACATGCCCGTGATGCCGAAGCGCAACCCTGTTCGCGGACGCAGCACGACCTCCGTTGGATGGGATCCCGAGCCGCGCTCCGCACGCCCTCGTCAGCGCTTCACGGCCGGCGCGAACCACACCGGCTCGTTGCCCGACTTCCACTTGATGTTGCAGCCGAGGCTGCCGTGCTGCGCGGCGGCAACCGGTTTCTTGCCGAGCACCGCGTCCGCGGCCGCGCGCAAGTCGGCGCCGGTCACGGGCGTCGGTTGCTCCGGCCGCGAGGCATCGAAGCGACCGCGGTAGATCAGCATGTGCGCCGAATCAAACAGGAAGAAGTCCGGCGTGCAGGCCGCGCCGTAGGCCTTCGCGACGTCCTGCGTCTCGTCGAACAAGTACGGGAACGTGTAGCCGGCGTCGCGCGCTTCTTCGATCATCATCTCGGGCCCGTCGGCCGGATGCGTCGCGACGTCGTTGCTGCTGATCGCGACGATCGCGAGGCCCTTCGAGCCGTAGTCGCGACCGAACTGCGCGAGCCCGGCGCGGATGTGCTTCACGAACGGGCAGTGATTGCAAATGAACGCGACGAGCAGCGGTGTCCCTGCGAAATCCGCGCGCTTCACGGTCTTGCCGTTCGTGTCCGTGAGAGCGAAGTCCGGCGCGAGCGTGCCGAGGTCGAGCCGTTGCGTGGAGGAGGTGAGAACCATGTCGGGAGCGTAATGCGTCGAGCCGTCTTCGACACCCAGAACTTCGTCCAGCGCACCGGATAGCCTGTTCCTCCTTCTCATCGTCGCGCGACATCGCGACGGACTCGTCCTCGTCGTCGCGCCAGATCGCGACGGACCCACCGGCACCAGGCTTCGGCTCGCGCCCATGACATCCCACGCCGTCGCGTACGAAGTGACCCTCGACGATGCGTACTATCGCGCTGCATCGGCGCGCACCGACCGCGTTCAGCACGCATTTCGATGGTTGCCCGCGCTCCTCATCGGTGGATCCATCGCGTTTTTCCTGCTGTTCAGCGCGATCGCGCTCGCGGACGGCGATTGGTTGACCGTCCTCGTGCCCGGTGTGCCATTCGTCGCCTACATGGCGTATCTGCGCTGGCGAACTCCCTCGGGACTCGCGCAGTTCCGACGGTCGGTCGACTATGGCGAGACGATCCGCGTCGACCTGCGCGACGATACGGTCTCCGTGGTGAGCCGGTCGGCGAGCACCGACTATCGATGGCGCTCGTTCTCCGCGGTCAAGTACAGCGCGGACGGCATCCTCGTGAAGCTCTCCGGGCCCGGAGTGTTGTGGCTTCCTCACGGCGCGATCGTGACCGAAACTCGTGATGAAGCGGTCGTGCTGTTCGAGCGCAACGTCGGAGCCTCTTAGGGAACTCGATCGAAGAGGACTCCGACAGGATCTGCTCTCGCCCGCGCGATCCGCGTCGCTAGGATCTCCGCCTCGAATCCCGCAAACCGACCCACGACGATGCCGACCCACCGCACCGAATCCGACTCCTTCGGCCCCATCCAGGTCCCGTCCGACGCTCTCTGGGGCGCGCAGACCCAGCGCAGCTCGGAGAACTTCAAGATCGGCGGTCACCGCTTCACGCGGCCGATGATCCGCGCGCTCGGGGTCGTCAAGAAGTCCGCAGCGCTCGCGAACATCGACCTCGGCGATCTTTCGATGCTCGGCAAGAAGGAGCAGAAAGCGCTGCTCCAAGCCTGCGACGAAGTCATCGAGGGCAAGCTCGACGCGCACTTCCCGCTCGTCGTGTGGCAGACGGGTTCGGGCACGCAGTCGAACATGAACGCGAACGAGGTCATCTCGAACCGCGCCATCCAAATGTGCGGCGGCGAGGTCGGTTCGAAGAAGCCCGTGCATCCGAACGATCACGTGAACCGCGCGCAGTCCTCGAACGATGCGTTCCCGACGGCGATGCACGTCGCGTGCGCCGAGGAAGTCGTGCATCGGCTCTTGCCCGCGCTCGACGCGCTCGAGGCGGCGATCCATGCGAAGGCGAAAGAGTGGAAGAGCGTCGTCAAGATCGGGCGCACGCACCTGCAGGACGCGACGCCGCTCACGGTCGGTCAGGAGTTCTCGGGGTATGTTCAACAGTTGAAGGACGCGCGGCGCGGACTCGGGTTCGCGCTGAAGGGCGTGTACGAGGTCGCGCTGGGCGGCACGGCCGTCGGCACGGGGCTCAACACGCATCCGAAGTACGCCAAGCTCGTCGCGGCGAAGATCGCGGCCGAAACGGACCTGCCGTTCGTGTCGGCGCCGAACAAGTTCTCGGGGCTGGCGGGACACGACGCTCTCGTCTTCTTGTCGGGCGCGCTGAAGACGACGGCGGTCGCGCTCATGAAGATCGCGAACGACGTCCGCTGGCTCGGTTCCGGTCCGCGCTGCGGCATCGGTGAGCTGAAACTGCCGCAGAACGAACCCGGCAGTTCGATCATGCCGGGCAAGGTGAATCCGACTCAGTGCGAGGCGCTGACGATGGTCTGCGCGCAGGTGATGGGGAACGACACGGTCGTCGGCATCGCTGGATCGCAGGGCAACTTCGAGCTGAACGTCTACAAGCCCGTGATCGTGCACAACGTGCTCGAATCGATCGCACTGCTCAGTGATGCGTCGACGAGCTTCCGCACGAAGTGCATCGACGGGCTCGAGATCGATCGCGCGCGCATCGAGATGCTCATGCGTCAGTCGTTGATGCTCGTGACGGCCCTCAACCGCGTCATCGGCTACGACAACGCCGCGAAAGTCGCGAAGAAGGCGTATCAAGAGGGGAAGACCTTGAAGGAGACCGTGCTCGAAATGGGCCTCATGAGCGGCCCCGAGTTCGACAAAGCGGTCGTACCTTCGAAGATGATCGGGCCGTTCGGCGCGGCAGCCGGCGGGGGATGAGTGTCGTGAACGAGAACCGAACGACGATCTGACAAGGGGTCTGGTCGACGAGGTCGCGCTCCGTGCCGAAGCTTTGAGTCATGAAGTCGTCCCACGCCTGCACTCGCCCCTCGGAAGCACCTCCGTCTCGTCGCGGTCTCGTTGCGCTCACAGTCGGCATCGCGTGCGGCTTCGCCGTCCTCCTCGGCCTGGGCGTCGCGCTCGGCATCGTCGGGAGCGAGGTCGCCGTGCCCGCCGGTTCAGTGATCACCATTTTCGGCGCCGCGCTCGCGCTGCTCGTCCGTCGGTGACGGCGCGGCTGCGCGCGGAAGCCGGCGTTTCGTACTGGAGTGAGGTGCGATCCCGGGCGCGCGGGCTGGCGTGCGTGTCCGCGCGGGGTAGGCTTGGGGTCGGCTCGCGCCACCCCTCACTGCGGTCGAAACGACCGTTCCAAGCCATGCAATCGACACTCCTCCGGCGCCTCGGGGCCGGTTCCGTCGCATTCCTCGTCCTCGGCGTCGTGGCTCGCGCGCAAGGCGCGGATGCGTGCGCTTCGGCGCAGGCCATCTCGGGCAACGTCACCGTCAACTTCGTCAATCAGGCGGCGAGCACGGACGGCCCGGCGAACGCAGCCTGCAACTTCTCCGGTCAGAACCAGATCGTCCTCGACGTCTGGTTCCGTTGGACGGCGACGCAGACGGGCACGGCGACCGTCACGAACTGCGGCGCGACGTCCATCGATTCGAAGATCGCGGCCTACGCGGGCGTCTCGTGTCCGCCGGGTACGCCGCTCGACTGCGACGACGACACGTGCGGCCTGCAATCGACCGTCACGTTCGCGTGCACGAACGGCAGCCAGTACCTGATCCGCGTCGGCAACTACCCGGGCACCGCGGGTGGAGCTGGACAGATCACCGTCAGCCAAACGGGCGGTGGCGGAGGCCCGGCGAACGATGCGTGCGCCTCGGCGACCGTCATCGGCGGCGTCGGCACGTTCGCGTTCAGCAATGCCGCGGCGACCACGGACGGCGTGGCGGACGCGCTGTGCACCTTCTTCACCCAGAACCAGATCGAGAAGGACGTCTGGTATCGCTGGACCGCGGGAGCAACGGGCGCGCACACGATCTCGACGTGCAGCGCGACTTCGGTCGACACGAAGATGGCGCTCTACAACGGGAGCACGTGCCCGGTCGGGCCGGCGATCGCCTGTCAGGACGACTCGTGCCAGTTGCAGACGACGTTGAGCGTGAACGCGACGGCGGGACAGACTTACATGCTGCGACTCGGCGTGTTCCCCGGCGCAGTGGGCGGCACGGGCAACGTCGTGATCGCGACCGGCGGCGGCGGTGGTGGTGACTGCGCGACGCCGAGCACGGGCCCGGACGTCATCGTCGGCG